>ERZ1026998.600-NODE-600-length-11726-cov-5.057664_pt1 | contig 11726 bp, 10 predicted proteins | sample MGYA00519288_ERZ1026998 | MGnify/ENA primary metagenome ERZ1026998 (study PRJEB26926, sample SAMN06164454) | human gut metagenome | biome: ENVO:00009003; feature: ENVO:2100002; material: ENVO:00002003 | host: Homo sapiens | place: USA | collected 2012 ...
CCCAGATAAGATAACGTCATACTCGTCTCTGGAGACACCCGATCCGAGTAAGCCGAGACTATCAACAACACGACAGCCACCACATTCGCTACGACAAATAAGAATTGAAGAAAAATCCGTAGAGTTTTCATAAGTATCTGTTATTTCTTACTGGCGTCGAAAAGTCGCTTTTTCTCTTCAGCGGAAAGGCTCTCATAACCGGAACGTTTCAATTTATCCAGTATAGTATCTAGATCCACCGACTCCTGATGTTTGCGTGCGTTATACTCATAATCCGTTTCGTTACGTTTATAAGTCACACGCATCTTGGGTTTCCGCTTTCCCAGATTCACCACCCAGTCAAGTAAGCGGTTCATAGGAGCCGTCAGATCTTTGCCTTCCTTGATCCGGGCGGCAAACCAGATGCCGAACAACGCCCCGCCGATATGGGCGATATGACCGCCGGCATTCGTCGATGTAATAGCCAGCAAGTCTATCACAAATGTAAACAAGGCCAGATAAATCAACTTGATCCTCCCGATCAGGAACAAGCCGATCTCCAAGTCTTTCCGGTAGAAAGAGACGGCAATATCATCACTGGTAAAGGACCGGGCGCTGCCATGGAGTTTGCATTGGCCGTAGTGGAGCTGTTGCAAGGCAAAGAGAAGGTGCAGGAACTGAAAGAAGCTATGTGCGTAACGGATTTATGATTTTAAATCATAAATCATAAATCATAAATCATAAATGGTTCAGTATGCTCTGATTGTTGCCGGTGGCAAGGGCTTGCGCATGGGGACCGAACTCCCCAAACAGTTTCTCCCGATAGGGGGGAAACCTGTTTTGATGCGCACTCTGGAGGCGTTTTATGACTACAATGCTGAGATACGGATAATATTGGTGCTTCCCCACAGCCAGCAGGATTACTGGAGGCAGCTGTGCAGGGAGTACTGTTTTTCATTGCCGCATGCCATTGCAGATGGAGGGGAGACGCGGTTCCACTCCGTAAAGAACGGTTTGGCTTTGGTCAAGACACCTGCTTTGGTCGGTGTGCACGATGGGGTGCGTCCGTTCGTGGCCCGGGAAGTGATTGCACGCTGTTATGACTTGGCAGCCGAGAAAAAGGCCGTAATTCCGGTAATCGGTGTGGTGGAGACCGTTCGCCGTATGGAAGGGGAAAGCAGTGTGACTGTCGGCAGGGATGATTATAGATTGGTGCAGACTCCCCAGGTTTTTGATGCGAAACTGCTGAAAGCGGCATACGAGCAGCCCTATACACCCCATTTTACCGATGATGCTTCTGTGGTGGAGGCATTGGGTGTATCTGTCTTTTTGACGCCGGGAAATCGGGAAAACATTAAAATAACCACTCCTTTTGATTTAAAAATAGCCACAGCTCTGATAGGTTCATGTTCGATTTAGCCACGCGTGACATAAAATATTTGTCGGGCGTCGGGCCGCAGCGTGCTTCGGTGCTCAATAAGGAATTGGGCATTTACTCCTTGCACGATTTGCTATATTACTTTCCATATAAATATGTAGACCGCAGTCGGATTTATTATATTCAGGAGATCGATGGGACGATGCCCTATATTCAGCTGAAAGGTGAAATACTAAGTTTTGAGACGGCTGGAGAAGGGCGCCAGCGCAGGCTGATAGCTCATTTCTCGGACGGTACGGGGGTAGTGGACCTGGTTTGGTTCCAGGGCATCAAATATTTGGTGGGGAAGTATAAAGTGCATCAGGAATATATTGTGTTCGGAAAACCGACCTTCTTCAATGGCAGAATAAACATGGCTCATCCGGATATAGACTCTGCTTCGGATTTGAAATTGTCGTCCATGGGGTTACAACCTTATTATAATACGACTGAAAAGATGAAACGGAGTTCTCTCAATTCACATGCCATCGAGAAGATGATGAATACGGTGGTGCAGCAGTTGCGTGAGCCGTTGCCCGAGACCCTTTCTCCCGCTATACTTGCCGAGCATCATCTGATGCCGTTGACGGAAGCTTTGGTCAATATACACTTTCCCGCTAATCCGGATTTATTGCGTAAGGCACAGTATCGCCTGAAGTTTGAGGAGCTCTTTTACGTACAGTTGAATATCCTGAGGTATGCAAAAGACCGTCAGCGGAAATATCGCGGTTATATTTTTGAAAGGGTGGGCGAAGTGTTCAATACCTTCTACTCCCGTAATCTTCCTTTTGAACTGACCAATGCACAGAAGCGGGTATTGAAGGAAATCCGTAAGGATGTAGGCTCAGGAAAGCAGATGAACCGCTTGCTGCAAGGGGATGTGGGAAGTGGAAAGACGCTTGTCGCACTGATGAGTATGTTGATGGCGCTCGATAATGGTTTTCAGGCATGCATGATGGCACCTACCGAGATTTTGGCAAACCAGCACTATGAAACCATCCGTGAGCTGCTGTATGGAATGGAGGTACGTGTGGAACTGTTGACCGGTTCTGTTAAGGGCAAGCGGCGCGAAGCTATCCTTGCCGGTTTGTTGACAGGAGACATACATATATTAATAGGTACTCATGCCGTTATTGAAGATACGGTGAATTTTGCTTCGCTCGGTTTGGTTGTGATTGACGAGCAGCATCGTTTCGGTGTGGCCCAACGGGCACGGTTGTGGACAAAGAATGTACAACCTCCCCATGTATTGGTGATGACGGCAACCCCGATTCCCCGTACATTGGCAATGACGCTTTATGGCGATTTGGATGTGTCTGTCATCGATGAATTGCCTCCCGGACGTAAACCGATTGTCACTCTTCATCAGTTTGATAGCCGTCGGATAAGCTTGTATCAGTCCATGCACAAGCAGATTGCCGAAGGCCGGCAGGTCTATATTGTCTACCCGCTGATTAAGGAAAGCGAAAAGATTGACTTAAAGAACCTTGAAGAAGGGTATCTGCATGTTTGTGAAGAGTTTCCCGAGTGTAGGGTTTGCAAGGTACATGGAAAGATGAAACCTGCTGAAAAGGATGCTCAGATGCAATTGTTCGTATCCGGCGAGGCACAGATAATGGTGGCTACCACCGTGATTGAGGTAGGTGTAAATGTGCCCAATGCTTCGGTGATGGTGATTGAGAACGCCGAGCGTTTCGGGCTGTCCCAGCTTCATCAGCTTCGGGGACGTGTAGGACGTGGAGCTGACCAGTCCTATTGTATTCTGGTTACCGGCTACAAGTTGGCGGAGGATACAAGGAAGCGTTTGGAGATAATGGTGCGGACTAATGACGGCTTTGAAATAGCGGAAGCAGACTTGAAACTACGTGGTCCTGGAGATTTGGAAGGGACACAGCAGAGCGGCATTGCTTTCGATCTGAAGATTGCCGATATAGCCCGTGACGGACAACTGCTGCAATATGTTCGTGAAGTAGCGCAAACGGTGGTGGATGCAGATCCACATGGCATGTTGCCTGAGAACGAGGTCTTGTGGCGACAACTGAAAGCGTTGAGAAAAACGAACGTTAATTGGGCTGCCATTAGCTGAAAAAACGGTTAAACATGCACTTTTATTGCATTTTATGTTGTAAAACATGTTTGCTTGTAAATCTCCTATCTATAGGGGATTAAGACATCTTTGCGAGCTTTACAGTTTCCTCCTCTTCGAAAAAATAGTTAATGACTGATGTCGTTTTTCAGAGAGAAATGTTACCTTTGGGAGAATTTTTGAAAATCAATCTGGATATTCGCGTAGAACAAGTGGTGTTTGATTTGCCGAGATGCTTGCAACGGATATCAAAATGAATGACGAAACGGATGAATTTTAATTGGATAAAAACTGCTTTATTGGCTGCGACGGCAATGGTTAGCTTGAATTCTTTCTCGCAAGACCTGATTGCCCGCCAGGCCCCCATCGACAGAAAACTTAAGAGTGTAGATTCACTGGCTTTGCAAAAACAGATACGTGCAGAACAATCATTGTATCCGGGTTTGGATTTGTATCCCAACTGGAACAACGAATTCGTACAAGCCTATGGCAATGCGATTGTGCCTGAGAGCTATACATTTGATTTGACCGGTTTCTGTATGCCTACTCCCAATACCCGTATCACGGATGTATTCGGTTACCGTCCCCGGAGAAGAAGAGCTCATTATGGTTTGGATATCAAGGTGTATGTAGGCGATACAATCCGTGCGGCTTTTGATGGAAAAGTACGCGTTGTCAAGAATCAAGGTCGTCGTGGATACGGCAAATACGTCGTTATTCGTCACGACAATGGCTTGGAAACAGTTTACGGACACTTGTCTAAACAATTAGTTGATACAAACCAGTTGGTAAAAGCCGGCGAACCGATTGCATTGGGAGGAAATACCGGACGTTCTACCGGTTCACACCTTCACTTTGAAACCCGTTTCTTGGGTATTCCCATCAATCCTGCGCTTATGTTTGATTTTGAAAAGCAGGATATCGTAGCTGATTCCTATACTTTCCATAAGACAAAAGGCTCTTCCGGTACGGCGCGTAGCATGGCATCGGGTGAAGGTCTGTTCTATAAGGTAAAGAAGGGAGACACATTGGGACGGATTGCAGCACGTCAGGGAACCTCCATCGACAAGCTTTGCAAACTGAACAGAATTACGCGTAAAACAATCCTGAGACCGGGACAAGTATTGCGCTGCTCATAAAAACGTAAACAATCTCTATAGAAGAGGGTACTTTAATAGATTTTAGAGTGCCCTCTTTTTCTTTTTCTTTAATTATTCCTATCTTTGCAGCGCACTGTGAAAAAAGGAAATGAAAGATACCAAGCAACAATTTGAACATGTCATTGCGGTTTGCCGTGACTTGTTCTCTAAGAAACTTCATGATTACGGTCCGGCGTGGCGCATTCTTCGTCCGTCTTCCGTAACAGATCAGATATTCATCAAAGCCAACCGTATCAGAAGTATTGAAACGAAAGGGGTGACTTTGGTAGACGAAGGCATCCGTTCTGAATTCATAGCTATTGTCAACTATGGAATTGTAGGATTGATACAGTTGGAGCTTGGTTATGCCGAAGCTGCCGATATGACCAATGAAGAGGCATTGGTGCTGTATGACAAATATGCCAAAACCTCTTTGGAGTTGATGCTTGCCAAAAATCATGATTATGATGAGGCTTGGCGTAGTATGCGTATCAGTTCGTATACGGATTTAATATTGATGAAGATTTACCGGACAAAGCAGATTGAAAGCTTGTCCGGGGAGACTTTGGTTTCGGAAGGTATTGATGCCAATTATATGGATATGATTAACTATTCCGTATTCGGCTTAATTAAGATTGAATTTGGAGATTGACAAGAAACATATTGTCGGGAAAGTTTGGGTGAACCTCTGCCGTTTTCTGCTGGGGGCTTTGTTCATATTTTCCGGATTTGTGAAAGCTGTTGATCCGTTGGGTTTCTTCTATAAAATTCAGGATTACCTGACGGCTTTCGGCATGATTTCCTGGTTTCCTTCTTATGCGCCCTTGCTGGTAGGGATAGTGTTGTCTGCCATAGAGTTCAGTGTAGGTGTTTTCTTGTTTTTGGGTATACGCCGGAAGGTGGCATCTGCATTGGCGTTGTTGCTGATGGTTGTAATGACTCCGCTAACACTTTATCTGGCTTTGGCGAATCCGGTATCCGACTGCGGATGCTTCGGTGATGCGTGGATATTGACCAATTGGCAGACTTTCGGCAAGAACGTAGTATTGTTGGTGGCGGCAGTATCTGTATTCAAGTGGCAGGATTTACTGGTGCGTTTCATTACTCCGAAGATGGAGTGGATGATTTCCATGTATACGTTTCTATTTGTGTTTGCGTTGTCCTTCTATTGCCTGGAGAATTTGCCGATACTTGATTTCCGACCTTACAGAATTGGAGCGAATATCAAGGCGGGCATGGAAATTCCGGAAGGTGCTAAACCAAGCGTGTTTGAAAGCCGGTTCATTTTGGAAAAAGGAGGAAAGCGTCAGGAATTTACATTGGACAACTATCCGGACAGTACATGGACGTTTGTAGAATCGCGTACGATACTGAAGGAAAAAGGTTATGAACCTCCCATTCACGATTTTTCCATGATGAGTCTGGATACATGGGAAGATATAACGGACAGCGTACTGTCGGATAAAGGATATACGTTTCTGCTGGTTGCCCATCGGATAGAAGGAGCGGACGACAGTAACATCGACCTTATCAATGAAATATACGATTACAGTGTGGAGCATGGTTATGGCTTTTATGCCTTGACTTCATCTCCGGAAGACGAGATAGAATTGTGGCGTGACAAGACTGGAGCAGAATACCCTTTCTGCCAGACAGATGATATTACGCTGAAGACCATTATCCGTTCAAATCCCGGTTTGCTGTTGGTAAAGGACGGAACAATTTTGAATAAGTGGAGTGACAACCGGCTGCCTGATGAATATGTGCTGACCGATAGCCTGGACAAGTTGGAATTGGGCAAGCAGAAGCAGGAAAGTGACTTACAAACAATAGGCTATGTGTTGCTGTGGTTCATCCTTCCTCTGATGATGGTGCTTTGTGTCGATATTTTAGTCGTAAGGCGCCGGGAGAAACAACGCCTCAGACAACAATAGTATCAAATAGTAAATACATTAACCCTTTTAATAATAAAACAAAATGAGAAAAAACATTGTTGCAGGAAACTGGAAAATGAACAAAACCCTCCAAGAGGGTATTGCTCTTGCAAAAGAACTGAATGAAACATTGGCTAACGAAAAGCCTAACTGTGATGTAATCATCTGTACTCCGTTTATCCACCTGGCATCTGTTACTCCTTTGGTAGACGCTGCCAAGATTGGTGTAGGTGCAGAAAACTGTGCAGACAAGGAGTCAGGCGCATATACCGGCGAAGTATCAGCTGCTATGGTTGCTTCTACTGGTGCAAAATATGTCATTCTGGGTCACTCTGAACGTCGTGCTTACTATGGTGAAACAGTTGCTATTCTGGAAGAAAAAGTAAAATTGGCTTTGGCTAACGGTCTGACTCCGATTTTCTGTATCGGTGAGGTATTGGAAGAACGTGAAGCAAACAAGCAGAATGAAGTGGTAGCCGCTCAGCTGGCTTCTGTATTCTCTTTGTCTGCCGAAGATTTCTCTAAGATTATTTTGGCTTACGAGCCGGTTTGGGCTATCGGTACCGGTAAGACTGCTACTGCAGAACAAGCACAGGAAATCCACGCTTTCATCCGTTCCTTGATTGCTGAAAAGTATGGTAAGGAAATTGCTGACAACTGCTCTATCCTTTATGGTGGCAGCTGTAAGCCTTCTAATGCAAAGGAACTGTTTGCCAACCCGGATGTTGACGGCGGTCTGATTGGTGGTGCTGCTTTGAAGGTTTCTGACTTCAAGGGTATCATCGATGCCTTTAATTAAATAGTTGAAAGCTGAAAGTTGAAAATGGATTGCATGTCGTATCTGCATAACTGTTTTCCATTTTCAGCTTTCCATTTTCCGTTATATAAAGATATTGACTCATGAAAAAGCTTGGTTTACTTTTAGTTGCATGTTTCGCTTTTGCAACGATTTCTGTAGCGCAGAATAATATTGTGAAAAGCCTGGAACGTAATGTGCCGGGACAAGGCAAGGTGACTATCCATCAAGATGCACGCATTGCGGCATTGATAGGTTCGGAGTATGTTCCTGCCGGTTCGGATGAGCAGAAAGTGATTAAAAGTTCGGGTTACCGCATACAAGTTTATGCAGGGAATAATACCCGTCAGGCCAAGAACGAAGCTTATGCGGTAGCTACCCGCATCAAGGAACATTTTCCCGAACTTACAGTTTATACCTCTTTCAATCCCCCCCGTTGGCTGTGCCGTGCAGGAGATTTCCGCAGTATCGAAGAAGCGGATGCCATGATGCGTCAGTTGCGGGCTACTGGTGTATTCAAGGAAGTTTCTATCGTGAAAGAGCAGATAAACATCCCCTTATAAAGAATTATCATGTTAGGAAAAGAAGAAATTGTATCTCCTTCATTAGATGAATTGAAGGAACATTATCACCGCATCCTTACTCTGTTGGGTGAAGATGCCGGACGTGAAGGTTTGCAGAAGACACCTGAACGGGTGGCGAAGGCCATGTTGTCGTTGACGAAAGGGTATCATATGGACCCGCACGAGGTACTCCGTTCAGCCAAGTTTCAAGAAGAATACAGTCAGATGGTGATTGTGAAAGACATTGATTTCTTCTCGCTTTGCGAACATCACATGCTTCCCTTCTACGGAAAGGCACATGTGGCATATATTCCTAACGGCTACATTACCGGACTGAGCAAGATAGCCCGCGTAGTGGATATTTTCTCTCACCGCCTGCAAGTGCAGGAACGTATGACTCTCCAAATAAAAGAGTGTATTCAGGAGACGCTGAATCCGCTGGGGGTTATGGTTGTTGTGGAAGCCAAACACATGTGCATGCAGATGCGCGGAGTAGAGAAACAGAACTCCATTACCACTACATCCGATTTTACCGGAGCATTCAACCAAGCGAAGACCCGCGAGGAATTTATGAATTTAATCAGGCATAATTCTTGACGGAGAACTCCCCGAATTGAATTTAAAAATTCAGGATGACTCTGTCTCCCAGCCGCTTTGCCATGATGCTTTTTACTTTGTTCAATTCGTTGTAGCGCTCCATGATGCTGTTACACTGGGTTTCATCATTGGCTATGGCAGGGTTCTGTAACGCAAATAGGGTATGCTTCAATTCTTCGCAGACGATGGCATATTTGAAGTTTATCATTAACCGTGGAATTAGCTCATAGAGGCGTTCTTCGTCCGTCACCATTTGTTCTATCTGTGATTTCCTTAACTGATAGCGGTTGCTGATAAGCTCCACACTCAGCTTGCTGATGACGGGGTCGGGATGCGCCACAAAATACCGTTCGGCGGTAAAACCCTCATTGTGGATACGTTCGGCAGCCTCTGTCAGGATTTGCCGGTGAAGCGGATTGTGGAAGGCAAGTTCGTCTTCTTTTAAATCATTGACTATATATTCAGTTACAGTGATAGGGGTTTCCTGCCCCTCTTCATTGGTGACATTGCACATCACCCGCTCACCATAGAGCACTACCATCTTCAGAATAAGTCGTTCGTATTTATAGAACTCCTGGCCCTCCTTGCCCTCCTGCGGGATGAAGGATACATATTCTTCCTCGGGTGGAAAAGGTGGAGGTGTTTCGGAAGGGAGACCGGCAGGCAGTGATTCGGACGGATAGCCAGCTTGTTGTGCGTCGGGGCTGGTAGCTGCAGTATGACTGCCATTGACCTCCGCTTCTGCATTGGCTCTTGCGGCATTGGCCGACCGACGCTCGCGTTCTGCTCGCTCAGCTTGTTGCTCGGCTTGCTTTTCGCGACGCTTGGCAACCTCAGAAACCAGCAGTTTATCTTCTACGTGCAATAATTGGGCGCACTCCTTGATATAGACATCACGCACAATGGCTTCGGGAATGATGGAAATGCTCTGCACAAGGTTTCCGATAAGCTCGGCACGCTTGATGGGGTCTTTTCCAGCATCTTCCAGCAACAGATTGGTTTTGAAGCGGATAAAGTCCGTTTCATTCTCTTGTATGAAGGCCTGGAACTCCGTCGCATTGTGTTTGCGTGCAAAGGAGTCCGGGTCGTCACCGTCGGGCAGGAGGCAGACTTTGACGTTCATGCCTTCTTCCAGCAACATATCAATACCTCGGATAGAGGCCTTTATACCGGCAGCGTCACCGTCGTAGAGCACTGTCATATTGTTGGTGAAACGATGAATCATCCGGATTTGTCCGGATGTCAATGCTGTGCCCGAAGAGGCAACCACATTCTCTATGCCCGATTGGTGCATGGAAATGACATCCGTATAACCTTCGACCAGAAAGCAACGGTCTTGTTTCACAATGGCTTGTTTGGCAAAATATATGCCGTACAGTTCATTGCTTTTATGGTAAATCTCCGATTCAGGCGAGTTGACGTACTTCACCTTGACGCCTTTGGTGGCGCCGGCAAGCACACGTCCCCCGAAAGCCACCACCTTACCGGAGAGAGTGTGTACCGGAAAGATGACCCGCCCCCAGAAGCGGTCGCGCAGTCGGTGGTCGTCCGTCTCGTAGCAGAGGCCGGTCTTGACAAGATAATCCTTTTTATAGCCTTTTTTCAAAGCTTCCTGGGCAAGGGCATCGTGGCTCTCGGTACAATAGCCCAACTGGAACTTCTCGATGATGTCATCCCGGAAGCCGCGGCTGCGGAAATAGGCCATGCCGATACTCTGTCCGTCTACGTGGTTCTTTAGGATATTCTGGAAGTAGTCACGGGCAAAGTTGTTCACAATGAAGAGGCTTTCCCGTTCGCTCTGTGCTATCTTCTCCTCGCTGGATAGTTCGCGTTCTTTGATTTCAATGCCGTATTTTTTTGCGAGATATTTCAGCGCCTCAGGATAAGACATCTGTTCGTGCTCCATGATGAAATGCACTGCATTTCCTCCTTTTCCGCAGGCAAAACACTTGCAGAGCCCTTTGGCGGGGGATACATAGAAGGAAGGGGTTTTGTCATCGTGGAAAGGGCACAGACCTACATAGTTCACACCGCGTTTGCGCAGGGTGACAAAGTCTGATACGACATCGTATATCTGTGCGGCATCAAGTATGCGGTCTATGGTGGGTTGGTCTATCATTGTCTCTTTTCTAACTTGTGCAAAAGTACATGATATTTCTTGGATAATCAAAAAATATCATATAGGAAAGAGCAGACCGGAACCCTACATCATCATAAAATTCCCGTGGATTGTATAGTCGAGTTTTTCTTTCAATCTTTGTATGTCAACCGGCTTGGACATATATCCGTTAAAGCCATTCTGCATAATCTTTTCTTTGTCCGAAGCAAAGGAGTATGCCGTTACTGCAATGATAGGTACCGTTTTGGATACTTTACGTATTTCGCGAGTAGCTTCATATCCATCCATTTTAGGCATATTGATGTCCATGATGACCACATGCGGATGAAACTTCTGATGGAGTTCCACGGCTTCCTCCCCATCCCAAGCATGAACCAACTCATAATCTTTCTGTAGGATAGACTTGAACAGCATATAGTTGCTTTCGTTGTCCTCTGCTATCAGGATTATAGGCTTTTCCTTGCTTCTCTCGTTCAGAAGAGGCATTAAAGTTAGATTATTTTCCTTTTGAGCCTCTTTCGGTTTATAAGGTATTGTAAACCAGAAAGTACTTCCTTTACCTTCTCCTTCGGATTCTACTCCGATGCGTCCTTTCATTTTTGTGACAATGTTTTTGCATATTGAGAGCCCTAATCCCGTTCCTTGTATAAAGGTGTTTACTTTGGTAAACCGTTCAAATATTTTCTTCTGATTCTCTAGTGAGATGCCTATGCCCGTATCTTTTACGTAGAAATAGAGTTCTTCTCCACGGATTTTGTATCCAAACATAATCTCACCTTTCTCTGTAAATTTTGCAGCGTTGACCAGCAGGTTGATGAGGACTTGAGAGAGACGGTTATGTTCTGTCTGTACATAACAAACTGGTACTTCAGGAACGAATTGTAGGGCAACACCTGTTTGCAGTCTGCCTCGTACAGTGTTTTCCACATCTTTTGCCAACTGATTTAAGTCGACATTCTGATAATTGAATTCCAGTGTATTTGCTTCTATTTTTGAAAGATCCAGGATGTCACTTACCAGTTGCAATAGCAACTGGTTGTTGGTTTCTATGATACTGATGAACTCTTTGCGTTCGGTTTCGTTTTCGGTTGCAGTC
>ERZ1026998.601-NODE-601-length-11712-cov-4.195247_pt1 | contig 11712 bp, 11 predicted proteins | sample MGYA00519288_ERZ1026998 | MGnify/ENA primary metagenome ERZ1026998 (study PRJEB26926, sample SAMN06164454) | human gut metagenome | biome: ENVO:00009003; feature: ENVO:2100002; material: ENVO:00002003 | host: Homo sapiens | place: USA | collected 2012 ...
TGTAGAGAGGTCTCGTGGGCTCGGAGATGTGTATAAGAGACAGACCTCATTCTATGCATGGAACGGCACTAAGCTTGACACGGAGCTTTTTGAAATAAAGGTGTTCCCCGTCAGCGAATGGGAATCGGGCAAATCGGATGATTTTACGCTGATTACAAAAGACGATAAATATGCATACACATTTAATAATATAAATCCCGACACACAGATTTCGCTAAGTGATGACGAAATCAAGACAGGTTTTTCCACACTTGATCAGTCGGGAATCTGATCACAGCAACGGAGGTTTTGATATGAAAAAAATTCTTGTTTGTGAGGATGAAGCGGCAATTCGTGACTTTGTCGTTATCAATCTTACAAGGGCAGGCTACGATGTAGTTGAGGCAGACTGCGGCGAAGCGGCTTTGCAGAAATATGAAGAAAACAACGGAGATTTTGATGTTGCGATTCTTGATGTTATGATGCCGGGTATTGACGGTTTTCAGGTTTGTAAGGAGCTGAGAAACCGCAACGGCGGAATCGGAATTATTATGCTTTCGGCAAAAACTCAGGAAATGGACAAGGTAACAGGACTTATGCTCGGTGCAGACGACTATGTTACAAAGCCTTTCTCACCGAGTGAGCTTCTTGCAAGAGTTGATTCACTCTACAGAAGAGTTGCGCTTGCACAGTCACATTCCGAAAACAACTTTAAAGAAGAGCTTAAATCGGGCGAGTTCACACTCAATCTTCGCAACCGTGCGCTTATGAAGAGCGGAAAGATGATTGAACTCACACAGGTTGAATTCCAGATTATGGAGTACTTCTTCTCGAATCCGGGCGTTGCTCTTGACAGAATCGACATTCTCAACCATGTATGGGGAGATGCTTATGTCGGCGAGGATAAAATTGTCGATGTTAATATTCGCAGACTCAGAATGAAGGTTGAGGACGAACCTTCAAATCCTAAACATATCATCACGGTTTGGGGACTCGGCTACAAGTGGGATTCAGGCGAATAACTTTGCAAAACAGCCTGTATAAAATTTATACAATCTAAAGAGGAGGGCGGCAACAATTTTTAAGGGTATTTCAAAAAGATGGATGCTCAACACATTGAGTGTTATACTGACAATCATAATCCTTATTGTTGTCAGCCTTATTTTCATTGTTACATATATTTTTCAAAACAGCGTTGAACAGAACCTGAACACAACAAGCAGCGAACTTTCACTTGTCTTTTCGGGATTTCAGAGCGACAGTTCAACCTCGTTTACGGCGTCTGCCCGTGATTATGTTGAAAACTTTGACAAAAAAGAAGAAATGGAGGTTCTTGTAATCAATTCCTCCGGCAGAGTTGTCATGACTTCAACAGGATTCACCCCCGATGACAACGAGCAGATTCCCGATTTTAATGATGCACTCTCAAACGAAAACGGCTGTGCATATTGGAACGGCAAGCTTTCATCGAACGAAAGTGCAATGAGCCTGACAAGAATCATCACCAACGAAAACGGAACCTGCGTAGGTGCGGTAAGATACATTGTTTCCATGGAACAGGTCAACACGGCAATTGTGCTTGTTTCTGCGGCAGTTATTGCGTGCGGTCTTGTTATCATCGCCCTTGTAATATTGTCGGGACTTATGTTTATCCGTTCAATCGTTACCCCGATAAGAAAACTTTCGGAGATTTCAAGCAAGATTGCCCACGGCGATTTTTCACAGGCAAAGAAGATTGAGTACAAATACGATGATGAAATCGGCGACCTCTGCGATGCAATAAGCGATATGGCTCTTGATTTGCAGACAGCCGATCAGATGAAAAACGATTTTATTTCACGAGTATCACACGAGTTGCGTACTCCGCTTACGGCGATTAAGGGCTGGGCTGAAACAATGCAGCTTTCCGAAAGAGGAAAGCTTGACCGCAAAACCTTTGACCGTGGTATGGGAGTTATTATCAGCGAAAGCTCACGCCTTACAAGCATTGTAGAAGAGCTTCTTGACTTCAGCCGTATTCAGAGCGGAAGAATGAAGCTCATCAAGGAAAAGCTTGACATTCTTGCCGAATTTGACGATGCGGTTTACTTCTTAAAGGAAAGAGCCGTTACAGAGGGCAAGCATCTTCTTTATGATGAACCCGAGGTTGTTTATCCTGCCGTTTACGGCGATAAAAACAGGCTCAAGCAGGTTTTTCTCAATGTGCTTGACAATGCGTTGAAATACACACCAAAGGGCGGTGTTGTTGCCGCTCAGGTAATCTACAACAAAGATGAACCCGATATTATCAAGATTGTAATAACCGACACGGGCTGCGGAATTTCTGCCGAAGACCTTCCGAAGGTCAAGGAAAAATTCTACAAAGCAAACCAGACTGTCGGCGGTTCGGGAATCGGACTTGCGGTTGCCGATGAGATTATGAACCTCCACAACGGTTCACTTGATATCGAAAGCGGAGAGGGTGTCGGCACAACCGTAACGCTCACCTTCCCTGTATATAAAGAGGGCAGTGAAAACTCACTTCCCGAAAACATTAAGCTTTAATATTATTTCTCTGTGCAGCCTAATACAGAAAGGAACAGCTAATGGCTAAAAATACTACTAAAAAAATCACCTCAATCGGCGGCAGCGCCCTGATTGAAGGCATTATGATGAGAGGTCCGAAGCGCACAACCGTGTGTGTTCGTACCGCACCCGACAAGATTTACAGCGAGGATATAAGCATAAACACAATTCCCTCAAAATGTAAGCTTTTCAAGCTTCCGTTTCTCAGAGGAATTGCAGGTCTTATTGACTCAATGCGACTTTCCTACAAAGCGCTTATGCTCTCTGCCGATAAGGCAATTGAATCAACCGAAATCGAAGAAGAACCGTCAAAGTTTGAAAAATGGCTTGACGATAAATTCGGCGACAAGCTTGTTAAGGTTATGATGGTAATTGCGTCAATCCTCGGTGTTGCGCTTGCCGTGGGACTTTTCTTCTTTGTCCCCTCTTTCCTGTTTGACCTCAGTGCAAATGTTGTACCGGCTTTCAAGGGTGACGGCGGAAACGCTGTTTTCTGGAAGTCTGTTTTTGAGGGTGTTCTCAAGATTTTTCTTTTCTTACTTTATATTATAGTATGTTCACAAATGACAGAAATGAAAAGGGTGTTTATGTACCACGGTGCCGAGCACAAGACAATTTTCTGTTACGAAAACGAAGAAGAACTCACAGTTGAAAATGTTAAAAAGCAGAGCCGTTTTCACCCGAGATGCGGAACAAGCTTTATGGTTCTTATGCTGATTGTCGGCATCCTTGTCGGTCTTTTCGTTCCTGTTGCACCTTTCGGCATCGGATTTTTAAGACCTGTATTCAAGATTCTTCTTCTCCCCGTTTCATGCGGAGTCGGTTACGAGCTTATCAAAATCTGCGGTAAGCACGACAATGCCGCAACAAGAATCATTGCCGCTCCTGGACTTTGGGCACAGAGAATCACAACAAAAGAGCCTGACGACACTATGATTGAAGTTGCAATTGAGGCTATCAAGGCTGTTATCCCCGAGGACGGCTCGGACATTGTAAGCAAGTAATGACTGTAAACGAAATTTATCAAAGCGGACTTAAACTGCTTGAAAATAATAATATTGAAAATTCAAAATTTGAGGCGCAAAGTCTTTTACAAAAGGCTTTTTCGCTTGACAGAGTCGGCTTTATCATGCACAAAACTGATAAAGCCGATGAAAACTGTTCACATAACTTTTTAAAATTTATAGAAAAACGAATTTCAGGCGAGCCGTTGCAGTATATTCTCGGCGAATGGAGCTTTATGGGATTCGATTTTAAGGTGGGCAGAGGCGTGCTCATTCCCCGTGATGACACGGAAGTGGTTGTCAATCTCTGCATTGATTTTCTCGAAAACAGAACCGACAAAAAGACGGTTGACCTCTGTTCGGGCAGCGGTGCAATTGCCGTTGCACTTGATAAAATTTCGGGTGCAGAAGTTACGGCAGTTGAAATTGACGAAACCGCATTTTCATATCTTGAAACAAATGTAAAGGAAAACAATTCGTCAGTAAAGCCTGTTATGGCTGACGCTCTCAAAATCTGCGAAACATTTGCAGACGGCGGGCTTGACCTCATTGTTTCAAATCCGCCTTATATAAAATCAGCCGACATCGAAACACTTCAAAAAGAAGTTCGGCTTGAACCAAGACTTGCACTTGACGGCGGCGAGGACGGCTGCGATTTTTACCGTGAAATAGTGAGCCGTTGGAGCCGTAAACTCAAAAAAGGCGGTGCGCTTGCATTTGAACTCGGAGAAAATCAGGCTGACGCAGTAAAGGCACTTATGACTGACAAAGGCTTTTCGGATTTTAAAATTTCGCTTGACTTTGGCGGTGTGCAGAGGGCGATTATTGGGACTTTGCTCTGATTTTAGAAATTTTGTTCGATAAAATTACCGCCAAATTATTGCATTTTCCCCTCACATATTTTATAATCTTAGTGCGAACATAACCGCCGTTGAAGTGACGGTTATGTTACAGACTGAAAAACATCAGCTCCCTTTGCGGAGTACGGAGGTATATGAAATGGCAGTAGATAAAAACAAAGCGCTTGAAACTGCGCTCACACAAATTGAAAAACAGTTCGGCAAGGGTGCTGTAATGCGTCTTGGCGAAAATAAACATATGAACATTGAACACATCTCAACAGGTTCGCTTTCGCTTGATATCGCACTCGGAATCGGCGGACTTCCCCGCGGAAGAATTGTTGAGATTTACGGACCTGAATCTTCGGGTAAAACAACACTTTCTCTCCACTGCATTGCAGAGGGACAGAAAAACGGCGGCAATGTTGCATTTATTGATGTTGAGCATGCACTCGATCCGACATATGCGGCAGCTCTCGGTGTTGATGTTGATTCACTCCTCGTTTCACAGCCCGACACGGGTGAAGACGCTCTTGAAATTGCAGAGGCGCTCATCCGAAGCGGTGCGATTGATGTTATCGTAATCGACTCCGTTGCGGCTCTTGTTCCGAAGGCTGAAATTGAGGGCGAAATGGGTGACAGCCATGTAGGTCTGCACGCAAGACTTATGTCACAGGCACTGCGTAAACTCGCAGGCGCAATTTCAAAGTCAAACTGCGTTGCAATCTTCATCAACCAGTTGCGTGAAAAAGTCGGTGTTGTTTACGGCAACCCCGAAGTAACAACCGGCGGTCGTGCGCTCAAGTTCTACAGCTCCGTTCGTATTGATATAAGAAGAGTTGAAACCCTTAAATCAGGCGGTGAAATGGTCGGTTCACACACAAGAGCAAAGGTTGTAAAAAACAAGATTGCTCCTCCGTTCCGTGAAGCTGAATTTGATATTATGTACGGTGAAGGCATTTCCCGTGAGGGCGAACTTCTTGACCTTGCCGTAAAGGCTGAGGTTGTTCAAAAAGCAGGAGCATGGTTCAGCTATGACGGCAGACGACTCGGACAGGGACGCGACAAGGTCAAGGAACTTCTCAAAACCGACAAGGAGCTTGCTGCTGAAATTGAGAAGAAACTCTGGGAAAATATTGACAAGCTTTATGAACGCAAAAAGCCTGCTCCAAAGGTAAAAATTACCGAAGTTCCGTCTGCAAACCAAGAAATCAAGCCTGATTCTGCGGATAAGACAGAGAAAAAGAGCGGTGCAAAAATTGATGTTCTGGTTGACGACTGATGCTTATAACCGCAGTTGAACCACGAAGAAAGGCGATGTGTGCGCTCTACATTGACGGCGAATATGTTATGAATCTTGACGCACGCACAGTTATTGAAAACCGATTTGATGTCGGCAGAGAGATTGATGACGAGGATCTGCACGAGATTATCAGGCTAAGCAATGAGCGACGTGCAAAGGAAAAGGCTTTGTGGCTTATTTCCTATCGTGACCACTCAAAAAAAGAACTCACCGACAAAATCAAACGCACCTGTGACGAGGAATCGGCGGAAAAGGCTGTTGAGCGAATGGAAGAACTCGGTCTTGTAAATGACGAAAACTTTGCAAGACGATATGCCGAACAGCTTTTGTTTTCAAAACATAATGCTCCGAGAGGTGCGGTAAGACAGCTTGTTCAAAAGGGAATTGACCGTGAACTTGCAGAAGAGATTATCGAAGAAATCGACTTTGATCCGTGTGACGGAATAAGGGCGGTTATCGACAGAAAATATAAAAACATAAATGATGAAAAAATAAGGCGAAGAGCCGTTGCCGCTCTGCAAAGGCTCGGATACGGATGGGATGATATTAAGACCGTCCTCAGAGAATACACAGAGGAAGACTGATTATGAATTATAAAGTAGGCATTGTATCACTCGGTTGTGCAAAAAATCAGGTTGACGCCGAGATGCTTTTGTACACACTCAAGAACAGAGGATTTATTATTGTGAACGATCCGGCAGATGCAGACGCAGTAATTGTAAACACCTGCGGATTTATCGAAAGTGCAAAGCAAGAAAGCATTAACGAAATTATTGAACTCGGCAAGCTCAAGGATGAGGGCAAAATCAAGGCAATCATCGTAACAGGCTGTCTTGCTCAAAGATATAAGTCGGAAATTTCCGAACAGCTTTACGAGGTTGACTCGGTTATCGGAATCGGTGCTAACGAAACTATCGCAGACATCGTTTTGGAAACACTTGACGGACAGAAGTGCGAAAGCTTTCCCGACAAGGTTTGTCTGCCGCTTGAGGGCGGAAGAATTCTTTCAACTCCCCCCTACACCGCTTATCTCAAAATTGCCGAGGGTTGCGACAACCGTTGTTCCTACTGTGCAATCCCGATGATTCGAGGAAGATTCCGCAGCAGAGATATCGAAGATGTTGTAAAAGAGGCGGAAGGTCTTGCTGAGCGTGGAGTCAAGGAACTCAATGTCATTGCTCAGGACACAACCCGTTTCGGTGAGGATAAATACGGCAAACCGATGCTTGCAGAGCTTCTCAGAAGACTTTGTAGGATTGACGGCTTTAAATGGATAAGGGTTCTCTACTGCTATCCCGACAGAATTACAGACGAGCTTATTGACACAATTGCAAGTGAAGATAAGATTGTAAAATATATGGATATTCCGCTCCAGCATTGTAACAAGGATATTCTCCGCAGAATGAATCGTCACGGCGACAGAGAAAGCCTTACTGCACTCATGAACAAGATTAAGGATAAAATTCCGAATGTAATCTTCCGCTCAACCTTTATTACAGGTTTTCCCGGTGAAACCGAGGAGCAGTTCAATGAGCTTGCAGAGTTTGCCGCCGATATGAAGTTTCAGCGACTCGGCTGTTTTGCCTACTCTCCCGAGGAGGACACAAAGGCAGCTGAAATGCCCGACCAAATTGACGAAGAAATCAAGCAGAAGCGTGCCGATATTATTATGGAGCATCAACAGCAGGTTATGGCTGAATACTGCGAAAGCCTTGTTGGCAAAGAGATTGAAGTTCTTGTTGAAGGCTTTGACAAGCTTGCCGAATGTTTCTTCGGCAGAAGCTATGCCGACGCCCCCGAGGTTGACGGCTGTGTATTCTTCACCTGTGACGGTGAAAAGCCAAAGGCAGGAGATTTTGTCAAGGTGCGTGTAACCGATTACACAGGCTGCGATCCTGTAGGCGAATTTGTCGGCAAAATCGACTAAGTGGCTAAAAGACTCAGCAATTTCATAATATTTAACTTTGAAAGGCACATAAAATGAACTTACCAAATAAACTGACAGTAGGACGAATAATTCTTGTTCCGTTCTTTGTGGCGGCATTGCTTGCAAACTTTCCGCTCAATAATGCCGTTGCCCTGATTATTTTTATTGCGGCGTCACTCACAGATATGTTTGACGGAAAAATTGCAAGAAAAAACGGTCTTGTTACAGACTTCGGAAAATTTGCAGATCCGCTTGCAGACAAAATTCTTGTGCTTGCCGCATTGCTGTGCTTTGTACAGCTTGGAATATGTGACTGCGTTGTGGTCATAATCGTGCTTTTCCGTGAATTTTCCGTCACCTCAATACGGCTGATTGCCGCCTCAAAAGGCAAGGTTGTCGCCGCTAATATGTGGGGCAAAGCAAAGACGGTTTCACAGATGATTGCTATAATTGCAGTAATTGCAATGCAAATCGTACTTGAACTGCCCGAAGTCGGACTTAATTTTATAAACACGGCAACATTTGAACCGATTTTCTTTGTGGTGGGAGAAATTCTCATCTGGATTTCGGTTGTATTCACAATCATTTCGGGCGTTGTATATATAATTCAAAACAGACAGTTTATTTCTCAGACCTGAGAACATACTCTCACGGTCTTGACAGGAGGGTGATTGCGTGTTTAAAACCCTGAAAGCGGATATTGATGCGGTTATGGAGCGTGATCCTGCCGCAAGGAGCAGAGCAGAGGTGTTTTTTCTCTACTCGGGTTTCAAGGCGGTGCGTTCTCACCGAAAAGCCAACTGGTGTTTGCGACACAACCTCAAGTTTCTTGCAAGGTGGATTTCTCAACGCAGTCGTCACAAGACGGGAATTGAGATTCACCCCGGCGCAACAATCGGTAAGGGACTTTTTATAGATCACGGAATGGGCGTTGTCATAGGCGAAACTACAGTAATCGGTGACAACTGCACCATCTATCAGAATGTTACTCTCGGAGGAACAGGCAAAGAAACGGGAAAAAGACACCCCACACTCGGCAATAATGTGCTTGTCGGCTCGGGTGCAAAGGTTCTCGGTCCGTTCAAGGTTGGTGACAACGCAAGAATTGCCGCAGGTGCGGTTGTTTTAAGCGAAGTTCCGCCGAATGCAACGGCTGTCGGCGTTCCGGCAAGAGTAGTAAAAGTCAACGGTGTTCGCAGTGAAACCCTTGACCAGATTCATGTATCGGATCCGGTTGCGCTTGCATTGTGCAACCTTGAGCATAAAATTTTTGAACTTCAAAAACAGCTTGATGAGCTGAAAAAGGAAAATGTAAAAAGTGAGGAATAGCAAATGATTTTATATAATTCTCTCGGACAGACAAAGCAGGAATTTGTACCGCACACACCCGGCAAGGTTAATATGTACACCTGCGGTCCTACTGTTTATCACTATGCCCACATCGGCAATCTTCGCACCTATATTATGGAAGATATTCTTGAAAAGTATCTTCGTTTTTCGGGTTATGATGTAAACCGTGTAATGAACATCACAGATGTAGGTCATCTTTCAAGCGATGCCGACACAGGCGAGGATAAGATGCTTTCAGGCGCAAAGCGTGAGCATAAAACTGTTATGGAGATTGCAAAGTTCTACACAGACGCATTTTTTGCCGACTGCGAAAAGCTCAACATCAAGCGTCCCGATGTTGTAGAGCCTGCAACAAACTGCATTGACGATTTTATTAATATGATTTCCGTTCTGCTTGAAAAGGGATATGCCTACATTGCAGGCGGCAATGTTTACTTTGACACTTCAAGGCTCGACAACTACTATGTGTTCGGCAATATGAATGAGGATGACCTTGCTGTCGGCGTTCGTGACAGCGTTGAAGAGGACGAAAACAAGCGTAACAAGGCTGACTTTGTTCTCTGGTTCACAAAGTCAAAGTTTGATTCACAGGAGCTCAAGTGGGACAGTCCGTGGGGCGTAGGTTATCCGGGCTGGCACATCGAATGTTCATGCATCAGCTATAAGCATTGCGGTGAATATCTTGACATTCACTGCGGCGGCATTGACAATGCTTTCCCCCATCACACAAACGAAATTGCACAGAGCGAGGCTTTTCTCGGTCACAAGTGGTGTCCGTACTGGTTCCATGTACTTCACCTCAACGATGCAAGAGGCAAAATGAGCAAGTCAAAGGGCGGTTTCCTTACAGTTTCACTTCTTGAAGAAAAGGGCTACAATCCGCTTGTTTACAGAATGTTCTGCCTCCAGAGCCACTACCGCAAGCCGCTCACATTCTCATATGACAACCTTGACAACACAGCCACAGCCTACAACAAGCTTGTAAAAAGAATTTCCGCTCTTTCAAGGGACGGTGAGCCTGATATGGCAAAGGCTGAGGAGCTTACAAAGGGATTCCGTGAGGCGCTTGACAACGACCTCAACACTTCTCTTGCTCTCACCTGCGTTTATGATGTTCTCAAAGCTGACGCTGACGATGCGACAAAGCTTTATGTAATCGGCGAATTTGACAAGGTGCTTTCACTTGACCTTACAAAAGTTCCCGAAAGCAACAAAGCGGACGCTGACGATGACTTTGCCAAGGAAGTTGAGGAGCTTATTGCACAGCGTACAAAGGCTCGTGCCGATAAGGACTGGGCGACAGCCGACGCTATCCGTGACAAGCTTAAAGAGATGAAAGTTGTTGTCAAGGACACAAAAGACGGCATTGAATGGCATGTTGAGGGTTAACTTGACTGCTATCGCCCAATGAACGCACCCAATTAAAACAAAATATGAATAAATAAAAATCCCCTTCATATAAATTTGGTATGGAGGGGATTTTATGCGTTTGTATATCATAACAAAACGAAATCTAATATCAATCGGATTCTGTCTTTTAATCGGAGTGCTTGCAGGGGCAATTGCAGTCACATCAACCGTTCGAGCCGTTCAGAGTGCGGCTGCTCAGCGTGAAATTCCCATTTACTATGTTGACACGGACAAAAAGCAGGTTGCCCTGTCGTTTGATGCGGCATGGGGCAATGAGCAGACAGAACAACTGCTTGAAATTCTCGACAAATACAAGGTGAAATCAACATTTTTCCTTGTGGGCGACTGGGTTAAGAATTATCCCGACAGCGTAAAGGATATTGCAAAGCACGGTCACGATGTGGGCAATCACAGCAACACACATCCGCATATGACGCAAATGTCATCGTCCGATATGGTCGGTCAGATTCAGTCCTGCAACGAAAAAATCAAGGAGCTTACGGGCAAAACTCCCACCCTGTTCCGAGCCCCATACGGCGATTACAACAATGATGTTGTAAAGTCGGTCAACGGCTGTAATATGTATTGCGTGCAATGGGATGTCGATTCGCTCGACTGGAAAGATCCTACTCCCGAGCAGATAAAGCAGAATATTATGAAAAAAATCAAGAACGGCAGTATTATATTGATGCATAACGGTGCAAAAAATACCCCCGAAGCATTGCCGACGGTAATCGAGGCAATCAAGTCCGAGGGCTACGAAATCGTTCCTATTTCGCAAATTCTGCTCAAAGGCGAATACTACACAGATGTTGACGGCAAAATGTGCAGTAAAACCGCAACACAACCGAGTTCGTAAGTAAAGAATATTTATAAATACCGCTACGGATAATACACAACTTTCATTACATCAAAACATTTTAGTAAAACAAATCATTTCATCAAAGCGGGCGAACGAGGTTCGCCCCCTACAAAATAGCAATAACATTCATACAAAAACAGACTGACAGATTATCAGTCTGTTTTTTAATGCAATCATCATTTTCATGCAATATTAAGAATATTTTCCCACCAACCATTAGATGATATTATTGAATAGGTTGTGAGAAAACTTTCCGCTATTAGCAAACGAATGAGTATGACAAATAGTATTGTTAAAAATAAATCCAATGCCATTACTAAACATATATTTAAAATATTACCGTATTCTGCATATTTTAACCTTAAAATAAATGTCGGTACTACACATATACAACTAATGAACATTAAGTCAAGAGGTATCACAACTGTCTCTTATACACATCTGACGCTGCCGACGAAGCTAGAAGTGTAGAT
>ERZ1026998.607-NODE-607-length-11678-cov-4.799191_pt1 | contig 11678 bp, 10 predicted proteins | sample MGYA00519288_ERZ1026998 | MGnify/ENA primary metagenome ERZ1026998 (study PRJEB26926, sample SAMN06164454) | human gut metagenome | biome: ENVO:00009003; feature: ENVO:2100002; material: ENVO:00002003 | host: Homo sapiens | place: USA | collected 2012 ...
GGAGATGTGTATAAGAGACAGCCGCACCGGCAGGCAGCCAGCAAAGAGCAAGCGCGATAAGGACAAGGAGGGTAAAGAAAATGAGTGATAAAGTGAAAACCAGACGGATGATCGCAGGGGGGGCCTTTTGTGCCGCCCTTTTCCTTTTCTCCGGCGTTATGCTTTATCGGCAGTATGCAGACGAAAAGCAGAGCGCCGAAGCCTTTGAAAATATCGCCGCGCTTGTGGAGGACGAAACGCCCCCAGCCGATGACCCGCAGGAAACCGCACTTGTTCAGCCGGAGCAGACCGCCTTTGAAAAGTATGCGGCGGTGCATGAGCAGAACAGCGACTTTGTGGGCTGGATTTCCATCCCCGGCACAAACATCGACTACCCCGTTATGCAGACGATTGACAACTCGAATTACTACCTGAAACACAGCTTTGAAAAACAATACAGCGATTACGGCGTGCCCTATGTGCAGGAGAACTGCAACCTTGCGCTTTCCGACAACTGTGTGATCTACGGTCATCACATGAATAACGGGACAATGTTTGCCGACCTCTGCAAATATGCCGATGAGGATTTTTACAGAGAACACAAAACAATCCGTTTTGATACGCTGTCCGGCTTTGGCGAATATGAGGTTGTCGCAGCTTTCAAAACCGTCGCCTATTCCGAGCAGGGATTCAAGTATTACCATTTTGTCAATGCGGATTCTGCGGAGGATTTTGACGCCTATATCGCCAAATGCAAGGAGCTTGCTTTATATGATACGGGCGTGAGCGCCGAATACGGCGACAGGCTGATAACCCTTTCCACCTGCGAATACAGCAGGCAAAACGGCAGAATGGTCGTTGTGGCAAAAAGGGTCGTTTCGCCCTCTGCGGAGGTGGGCGGCGATGAAGCCTGAAAAATATGTAGTTTCTCTTTCTGGCGGCAAGGATTCCACCGCTATGCTCCTGCGGCTGTTGGAGGAAAAGCGGCCTGTTGATCTGATTCTGTTCTGTGACACGGGACTTGAATTTCCGCAGATGTACGAACACCTTGACCGCTTGGAGGCGTATATCGGCAGGCCCATTATCCGGCTGAAAGCGGCGCACGATTTTGAATACTACTTTTACGAGTACACCCCGAAACGAAAAAATCCCGCGCTGTCGCATTACAAGGGCATGAGCTGGCCCGGTCCCCGCGGCCGCTGGTGTACGGGAATCCTCAAAACCCGTGTCATTAACGCCTATTTGAAAGAATTGAGAAAGGATTATACCCTCGTTGAGTATGTGGGGATTGCAGCCGACGAAACAAAACGAATCAAGGATAAAAATTACCCGCTTGCAGAATGGGGAATGACGGAGCAAGACTGTCTTTCCTATTGTTACAGGCGGGGCTTTGATTGGGGCGGATTGTATGAGATATTCAGCCGTGTTTCCTGCTGGTGCTGCCCCCTGCAAACTCTTGAAGAACTGCGAAAGCTGTATCGGCATTTTCCCGATCTATGGCGGCAGCTTGAAAAGTGGGACGATTCCACTTGGAGAACATTTCTCAAAAACTATTCCGTCCGTGAGCTTGCCGCCCGTTTTGACTTTGAGGACGAATGGCAGAAAAACGGCGGCAATATCCGCAGCAGGGCGTTTTACTCTGCTTTGCGGCAGGAGCTTTCACGGCTCGGATCGGAGGTGACGCTATGCCGGAAATAAAGACAAGGGAGATTGCCAAAGGGACGGTTAAGGCAATAGATAAATCAGCGGTTGCCGCCCAGCGCATGAAGGACGCCTATATCCGTACCAAAGACAAGGCGGAACACGGCGTTTACTCCGCGGAGGGTTCGCCCGATGAATACGCCGCCGACCGTATTTCGGGCGGTACGGAAACGGCCGCCCGTGAAACCGCCCATCAGCTTGACAGGTTCGGGCGTAAGGGTGTGAAAACCACCAAAGAAAACATTTCCAAAGCAAAGGAGCATTTCGGGCAGAAAAAAGCCGACCTGCCGAAAAAACAGGCTCAAAAATCCATGCAGCGGCTTCGCCGTTCTGCCGACACCGCTAAAAAGTCTATTAAGACGGTGGAACACAGCGGCAAGACCGTTAAGCAGACAGCGAAATCCACAGGCAAGGCTGCGGTCAAAACGGCAAAGGGTACAGTCAAGACCGCACAGAAAAGCATTAAGACCGCCGAGCGCACCTCCAAAGCCGCCATCAAGACAACGCAGCAGGCAGCGAAAACAGCACAGAAAACCGCAGCAAGCATGAAGCAATCTGCGATTGCTTCTGCAAAGGCCGCCAAAGCTGCGGCGCAGGCGGCAAAAGCTACGGCCAAAGCGGTGGCGGCGGGCGTTAAAGCGGCAGTTAAGGCTACCATTGCCGCAGTAAAGGCGATTATCGCAGCGACAAAGGCGCTGATTGCCGCTATTGCCGCCGGAGGCTGGGTTGCGGTGGTGGTGATTATTGTTATCTGTCTAATCGGCTTGATTGTAGGCTCGTGCTTCGGTATCTTCTTCTCTAATGAGGACAGCGGATCGGGGCAGACCATGCAGGCGGTCGTTCAGGAAATCAATACTGACTATCAGCAGCAGATCGACACGACAAAGGCGAATATATCCTATGATGTGCTGGAAATGTCCGGCTCCCGCGCCGTCTGGCCGGAGGTGCTTGCTGTCTATGCAGTCAAGACCACCACCGACCCCGTGGGCGCACAGGAAGTCGCCACGATGGACGATTCCAAGAAAGCGATTCTTAAAGATATTTTCTGGCAGATGAATCAAATATCCTCCCGCACCGAAACCAAGACCGAGGAAGTGATTACCGAAACCGACGACGGCCACGGGAATATTGTGGAAACGAAAACAACCGTCAGCCGAACCTATCTGTATATCACGATCAGCCACAAGACCGCCGGGGAAATGGCGGATCAGTATTCTTTCAGCGCCGACCAGCGAAAGCAGCTTGCGGAGCTTCTTGCCGATAAAAACCGCAGTATGTGGTCTGCCGTCCTCTATGGGATCGGCACAGGCGACGGCGAGATTGTGACGGTGGCACTGTCACAGATCGGCAATATCGGCGGCGAACCGTACTGGTCGTGGTACGGTTTTAACTCCCGTGTGGAATGGTGTGCTTGCTTTGTTTCGTGGTGTGCTAACGAGTGCGGCTATATTGACGCCGGGGTAATCCCGAAATTTGCAGGCTGTGTCTGGGGCGTGGAATGGTTCAAAGATCGCGGACTATGGCAGGATAACAGCTACGAACCCCGCCCCGGTGACATTATCTTTTTCGATTGGGACAACAAAGGCTCGTCAGGCCCGCAGGACGGAGAATCCGACCATGTGGGTATCGTTGAGAAAGTCGAAAACGGTATTGTCTACACCGTAGAGGGTAATTCCGGCGATAGCTGCCGTGAAAATCACTATGCCGTGGGACATTATGAGATACTTGGTTACGGCGTACCGCAGTATTAAAAAACAGCCGCCCGAAAAGGCGGCTGATACATATTTATGCTATTTCTTTTTACAACCGACCGTAATCATTGTAATGTAGTCGTCACGGTGTTGTAAGGACATTTCATTTAAGCCTTCTTCATAGGCACACCCAAACAATTCAAGCTGATTATCTTCTGTGAACTTGATAATATTTTGGTAAACCGTTTCAAGCTTGTCCCAGCCACCTACACAAAAGGCTCGCAGATAAGTTCCGGCAGGACGCACAGTATCGTAAATTTCAATATCCTCTCTACCATAGGCAAAAAAGCAGTCGTAGTTGTGGTAATTTCTGTTTAATATTTGGTCTGTCATAATTCGGCTTCCGAAATTATCATAAAGACCGAATATAGATTTCAGTCGTAGAGAAAAATCTCCTGCAACCGCAAAGTCATCGTCATCATAAGCACCGGTAATAGGCTTACTAAGTAAAATACGCTGTTCAGGGAGTGTAATTATTTCTATATCTCCATTCTTTGCATTAAGACTCAAGGATAGTTTGTTTGATTTTTGCTCTAAAAAGGTTTTGGTATTTAAAAGCTCTTGAATGGATTTATCGATTAACTGTTTTTTCTCTGCAATCAATTCTGCAAAGGAAGTCCCGGAGGGACTTTGCTGATAACAAATGATTTCTTCAATAGACAAACCGATTTTTCGTAGCGTTACAATCAATTCTAATTGTACTGTCTGAAAACAGGTATAGTAGCGGTATCCGTTTTCTTCTTTAAATTCGGGAGAAAACAACCCGATTTCATCATAATAATGCAAAGTACGCTTGTTAATTCCGTTAAGTCTTGCAAATTGACCTGTGGTATATAAAAATTTTTTATTTTTCATTGTAAAACCCCTTGACTTTACAGTTACTGTATAGTTTATACTACCATATGACAAAGAAAATTGCAAGTAGATAGGAGTAAAAATATGGATATGTTAAATGTGAATCAAAAGCCGTGGAAAGAAATCAAGGATATTTACTTTGAAGCTTTCCCAAAGACCGAACGAAAGCCCTTTTTTACACTCCGGCGTTCTGTAGAAAAGGAAAAAGCGCAACTGCTTACGGCTATGGAAAATGGGATTTTACAAGGCTTTATTGTAGTGATCCCATACAGAGATATGGTTATGGTAGATTATTTGGCAGTTTCCTCAAAAATCCGCAGTCAAGGAACAGGCAGTAAAATAATGCAAGAGGTATGCAGGCGCTTTTCTGATAAAAAAATTGTTCTTTTAATTGAAAGGCTTGATAATAGCGCTGAAAATAAAGAACAACGGATTGCCAGAAGAAAATTCTATTTCAAGAACGGTTTCACTTCTTCGGATATTTATATCACCGGGTACAGCGGAAATATGGAAATTCTAAACTATGGCGGTACGGTATCTTCGCAGGAATATATGGACTTACAGAAATACGCTTTGGGGAAATTGATGTTTAGGATGTCAAGAATCAGGCTGGCGGTATAAGAAAGGAAAATTTTTATGAAAACTATTTTTTCAAAGGTTAAGTTAAAAGGACGACAGATTATACTGCTGTCCGTACTGGTTTTGTTTGCAGCGGTAGCAGAAATGATGTTGCCATCGCTGCTTGCCCAAATGATTAACAGCGGGGTGACTGATTCCTCGAAAAGTACAATTTTAATCCTCGCCGCTGTGATGGCAGGCGTTACAGCGCTTGCCTGTATTGTCAACTTTCTGTCTGTACGAATTGCTTCCCGTATTTCCACAGATTTTTCAGCAGCCCTTCGTGGACAGGTTTTTGAGAAAGTTCAGAGTTTTTCCGCTGCCGAACTTGATAAGTTTGGTACAGCCAGCTTAGTTACACGAAGCACCTCGGATATTACAAATGTTCAAAATTTCCTTACTATGCTTTTGCGTATTGGCATTCTTGCACCTATGATGGCGATAGCAGGTTTGATTTTTTCTGCTGCTACAGGCGGGCAGGTCAGTTCTGTTCTCACAGTTGCAATCCCGGTGTTATTAGTTGGGTGTGGCATTGTTATATTGTTTGCGTCCCGCTATTCGATAAAGCTCAGACAGAAACTTGATAGAATCAATCAACTGTTTTTGGAATCTCTGGAGGGTGTTCGTGTTATCCGTGCTTTCAATAAGCAAAAAGCTGAGAGCAATCGTTTTGGCAAAGCAAATACCGATTATGCTGCAACAGCAATGACTTCCGGGCGAATTACAAGCCTTTTGCTACCGGTTATCAATGTAATTTTCGGAGTAACTACGGCGGCGGTTTTAGGACTTGGCGCACATTATGTAGAAACCGGCGCTATGGAGGTTGGTTCTTTAGTGGCGAACAGTCAGTATATCAGTATGGTACTGATGTCAGTTATGATGCTCGCCCTTGTTATTATGATGTTCCCTACGGCATATGCCTGTGCAGGGCGTATTGCAGAAGTGTTGGAAACTGAAACCAGCATTCAGGATGGCTCATTCTCTTTTCGGGAGCGTCCATTGCGTTCTACGGTAGAATTTCGTCATGTGACTTTTGCATACCCCGGAGCACCTGAACCGATTTTGAAAGATATTAGTTTTGAAACACACCCCGGAGAAATTACTGCGATTATCGGTGGAACAGGACGAGGTAAATCCAGCATATTGAAGCTGATTCCACGCTTGTATGATCCTTTATTCGGAGAAGTTTTGATTGACGGCATAAACGCTAAGGAATATGCAGTAGATGATCTTCGTGCCATGATTGGATATGTTCCGCAGAAAAATGTATTGTTTTCGGGTGATATTGCTTCTAATCTGAATTTCGGAAAAAATGACGGAACGGAACAAGACTGGCAAGCGGCGGCTGAAATTGCGTGTGCCGAGGAATTTATTATGAAAAAAGAAAACGGGTATCATGACCGAATTGCACAAGGCGGAACAAATCTTTCCGGCGGTCAGCGTCAACGCATGGCGATTGCAAGAGCAATTATGAAAAAACCGGAAATTTATGTTTTTGATGATAGCTTTTCAGCTTTGGATATGAAAACCGACCAAACCCTTCGTAAAAATCTAAAAGAAACAATGGGAAACGCAACAATTATTATGGTAGCACAGCGAGTCAGCACTATTTTAGACGCAGACCGCATTTTAGTAGTTGACGACGGAATGATTGTCGGCCAAGGAACACATAAAGAACTATTAAATACCTGTCCTCTCTATCGTGAGATTGCAGAAATACAGTTAGGAAAGGAGGCAATATAACATGAAGAATCATACATTCAAGCGGCTTTTTGGATATTTAAAAGCCTATCGTTTAAGACTGTTCTTTGTTTTGCTGTTTGCTTCTGTCAGCACTATTTTTACGGTTATGGCTCCGTTTGTAATTGGAAAAGTCACAACGACCATCTTTGACAGTATCAGAGATGGTGTGTTTTATTGGGAAACCATTCTTTGGCTGCTTGCAGCGTTAGTATGCTTGTATCTGGTATCACAGTTCTTTTCCTTTTTGCAGGGTTTTCATATGGCAAAGATTACGGCAAATGCAATGCGTGAAATCAGAAGCGATATAGACAACAAAATGCACCGGTTGAAGCTGAATTACTACGATACGCATACCCACGGCGATATTCTCAGCGTAATTACCAATGATGTAGATACTATAAATAATACAGTCAGCCAAAATCTTACTTCTATTGTTACGCAGGTGATTACTGCAATCGGAATTCTTGTTATGATGTTGGCAATCAGCCCGAAGCTGACGCTGATTCCGATTATCATGGTACCGCTGTCACTGCTTAGTGCGGCAGGCGTTATGAAATCAGGCAGTAAGCATTATGGGAAACAGCAGGAACTTTTGGGACAGCTTAACGGGTATATTGAAGAAATGTATAACGGTCAACAGGTTGTTCAGTCCTTTAACTATCAAGAAAAAGCCAAACAGCGTTTTTCTGCTTTGAATGAGGAATTGAAGAATAGTTCCTATAAGGCGGAAACAACCGCAGGAGCAGTAAGCCCAATTACCACTTTCGTAAATGATATGGGATATGTGATTTGCGCTGCTATCGGTTGCCTGCGTGCTATCGGAGGCTTTATTACCGTAGGGAATGTGCAAGCCATGCTGGAATATACTCGTCGATTTGCCGAGCCTTTTTCTTCTTTGGCTGGTATGGCCGGAAGCTTTGGGGCGGCAAAAGCCGCAGGGGATCGAATTTTTGCTCTGCTGGACGCAGAGGAAGAATTGCCGGACGCAGAGCACAGTATCATTCCGCAAGATCGTTCCGGCAGCGTAACTTTTCAAAATGTTCAGTTTGGATATACGCCTGACCGTATGCTGATGAATGGTGTAAATTTGACGGTTAAACCCGGTCAAAAAGTCGCTATTGTTGGCCCGACGGGCGCAGGCAAAACCACTCTTATCAATTTGCTAATGCGTTTCTATGAGATAAACAGCGGCACTATTACGGTAGATGGCGTAAATATATGTGATATGTCAAGAGAAGAATTGCGGGATCGCTTTGGTATGGTTTTGCAGGACACATGGCTTTTTGAGGGAACGATTGCCGATAACTTGGGATATGCGGAAGAAAATATGGACAGAAATAAGATCATTGCTTCGGCAAAGTCTGCCTGTGCCCATAATTTTATCAAAACGCTTCCCAGCGGATATGATATGGAACTTTCAAAAGGGGCAGAAAACATTTCACAAGGCGAGCGGCAGCTTCTCACCATTGCACGTGCCATTGCTTCTGATCCTGAAATTATGATTTTGGATGAAGCCACAAGTAATGTAGATACACATACAGAGGTTTTAATTCAGCGTGCCATGGCACAGCTTATGAAAGGTCGCACCAGCTTTGTTATTGCTCACCGGCTTTCTACTATTCGTGACGCCGATATGATTCTGTATATGGAGGACGGAGATATAAAGGAAGTTGGAAATCATGATGAACTTATGCAAAAGAACGGAAAATACGCTGCCCTTTATAACAGTCAATTTGCGTAAGGCTTTATCCTATTGTCTATAAATGAAGTAATTCCCGTGCGCTCTCATTCTGCAAAGCGTTTGATAAAAGCGATAACCATTATCCTCCTGTGCAGTTCCTTTGTTAATTTTGTGATGATTTTTGTTGCTTTTGGCGTTGTTTGGTAATGGAACAATTTGATCGTTTTTGGTATATATAAGAGATTTATTGCCGTTGCCACGGTTGTTTAGCTAAATCATTCTCCGAAAGCGGAATTGCGTACCGATAAAAGCACAGACAGACGACTATAAAGGCTGGTACTGCTTATGCTTATGTAGAAGTCTGTCCTTGTGCTTTTTAAAGGAGGTGTAAATAAATGATAAATGAAAAGAAGAGAATAACATATCCAAAATTATTTTGGCTTTTTATGTTTGGAAGCGTTTTGGGCGTTTTGTTGGAGGGCTTTTTTTGTCTGTTTCACTATGGACACTGGGAAACACATGTAGTTTCTGTTTGGGGACCGTTCTGTATTATATATGGTTTTGGAGCTGCCGGATTATATATAGGGGCTGTCCTTATGGAGAAGAAAAACAGTATTACGCAGTTTATTGTATTTTCTTTAATAGCAACAGGAATTGAATATATTTGTGGCGCTGTCTTAAAATATGGGCTTGGAATGAAGGCTTGGGATTATGGCGGAAAATTTCTTAGCATTGATGGACTCATATGTTTTCAGATGACAATTATATGGGGATTGTTGGGCGTTTTGTTTTCAAAATATGCGATTCACTATTTAGATAAGATTTTCAACAAAATGGAACATAAAAAATGGAAAGTTATTTGTAGTTGCTTATCTGTATTTATGGCGATAAATCTTTCTCTGACAGTAGTCGCCATAACAAGATGGTCAGCACGACATTACGGAGCAGAGCCTGTAAACCGAATTGAAATAATGAGTGATAAAATATATAACGATGAAGTAATGGAAAAAAGGTTTGTTGAGTGGAGATTCATTGATGACGATATGGGAAAATAAAGAAATACAGGTATAAGTCAGAGCTTGTTGCATAAAAGCAGCGTTTTACATATTGACAACGATTCGCAAAATACAACAATTTAGTTTGAGAAGGAAGGTGATAGTATCGGACGAGTATTAGTAGTAGAATTTGACGATAATGATTTTTCTGTTTTTGACGAGATAATGTGTGTGTTAAAGAATCATCCCACTTTTGATAAATTCAAACTGAATGATGATACGGTACTATCCCTCCCCGGTCTTGAAATTCATCCGCAGAGCAGAAAGATATATCGTGATCGGCAAGAAATTCATCTGACAGCGAAAGAATATGACCTGCTTAGCTTGTTAGTGGCAAACAAAGGGCGGGTGCTTACATACGAGCAGATATATAATCGCATATGGAGAGCAGACGCTTTTGGAAATGAAAGCAAGTCAATAGGCTACCATATTTGTAATCTGCGTGAGAAGCTGTTTGAGGCTTCGCCGGACGCCCCGTTTACAATCCGTTGTGTTCGAGATGTCGGCTATTGCTTTGAATTAAACTGAACAACATAAAAACCAGCGATTTAAGAAACAGAATCGCTGGTTTTTTATGTGCGAACACATAATTTGTGCTTGTTCTTTAACGCCCGACAGCAGTTGATAATCTTCACATTTTTCGTGCTATATCCTGTCTGAACTTGCGATATTCCTTGACAAAAATCGGGTGTTTCCCAAGAGAAAACAAATAATAGTCCTGTATAATTCCCTTATCTACAAATTATGAGGGGAATTATACAATATGCCGTTCTATCCCCTTTAAGGGGATAACATGGACTTACAAAAAACAAGAGCGGGCGGCTATCCGCCCAAGCTAAAACAAGAAAAACACGACACCGTAATCCTAAAGGGGATTGCGGTGTTTTTTTGTTCGACAAGGTTTATCATATACCTGTTATATGCCCCTATATTCAGCAGTATAATACAGCAAAGCGCACCCGCTACAAATCGGGTGCGCTTTTTTAATGTCGGAAAAAGACAGTATGTGCTGTATTACCGTACACGCGCACCGCCCCTCCAATCTGGATTCATCAGAAATTCAGATTGGAGGTAAACAGCGTGGAAGCTGATACAAAAAGAATATGGATAGACGGTCAGATTGTCGAGGTAACAGATGAAGTTTATACAGCCTATATGAAAGGCGACCGAAAAATGCGTTACTTTGAAACTGATTTGAAAACAGAACGCTTTGTTATTTCAAAAGATGGTCGGGTTGAACGGATTATACCGAGCCGTGAGGATTCGTTAGACAGGCTTACGGAGGACAACGCACAGCAATTCGTTGCTTGTCAGGAAAGCATTGAAGATGCAGTAATTCGTCAGATAATGATAGACGACTTACATACGGCGATTTCTCAACTAACCGAAAAAGAACAGGAACTAATCTACACCTTGTTCTTTGACGGGAAAACGGAACGGGAATATGCACAACAGCTTGGCGTATATCGCAATGCTGTTCATAAGAAGAAAATGCGTATTCTTGAAAAATTAAAAAAACTTTTGAAATAAAGGTGTGCAGACCTCTCGCTCAACGGCAAATACAGCGAGGGGTCTTTTTATTGCCCCGCAGTTCTTTGACAATTAAATACCCATTCATCAAACACATTCCTATTGCTATTGTGATGAGCATAAGCCACCTTAGCGGCTGCGCCACGATTTGCGGGAAAGAAAGCAACGAGATTTCACCTGTATGTTTTAGGGTCTTTGGCTTTCATTTTCTGCAAGGAGCGAATAACAGCACGCTATAAGCGCCGGGCGGCTCCCGGTGTGGCGACGACAGGCAATAGGGACAATGATACTCCCGTCCAGCCACAGTCCGAGCGTGATAAGCGATATTTCGGTCGTGAAGCCGTCGCAGGCAATGGGGGCGGTCGCATGAGAACCATGTGAGGGTGAGATTCCCGTGGAGTTGGTACGCTGCCAGCCGTTTGATGACTTCCCGCAACGATCCGGGGTGTCGAGGACAAATAGGAGAAAAACAGTATTTTTCAAACCACCAGTTGAGGATTTCTCGGCTGGTGGTTTTACATTTCCCATCAAAATACCGATATGGAGGAAATCTATATGAGTCGATTTTATAACAACTGCGTAGACGAAGCCAGCTTGACTACCCTCTGCCCGATTTGTCTGGATTCCTTTCAGGGGGCAAAGGGCGTTCGTGTCCGGCGCGCAGACCCTAAGCAGAAGATCAAGGATGTCTGCACCTACTGCCAGATTCGCTATGGTTTCGATCTGTCTCTTATACACATCTGACGCTGCCGACGAAGCTAGAAG
>ERZ1026998.616-NODE-616-length-11491-cov-5.654337_pt1 | contig 11491 bp, 8 predicted proteins | sample MGYA00519288_ERZ1026998 | MGnify/ENA primary metagenome ERZ1026998 (study PRJEB26926, sample SAMN06164454) | human gut metagenome | biome: ENVO:00009003; feature: ENVO:2100002; material: ENVO:00002003 | host: Homo sapiens | place: USA | collected 2012 ...
CATTTATATTTATTTTTGCCAATAATAAACAAAAGAGGCAAACAAACATTTGAGAACAAAAATGATTATATGGATGCTATTGGGGCAGATACTGTATACTTCTGTCTTATCAGCACATACAATAGCCAATCAAGAAAAGCAGAGTATTCTGCAATCATTGGTCAAAAGACAAGTTCTCTATGATGACTCCATATCCATAGACAGTGTCATTGCGTGGAGCGAGCAACTTCTTCCCACCCAACAATCAAATGAAGATAGAACAACGTATTTTCTATTACAACTTCAATTGGCCAATGCCTATACATTGCGCGGCGATATCAGCTTAGCAACGAACCGGGCACAACTTATGTACGAAGAAGCTAAAGCTACAGACTACCAATTTGGTATGGTAGTGGCTAACCAAGCCATTGGAGACGCCTATAATACAATAGCCAACATGGGGGATAAAGCCCTGGAATCATACCAGGATGCTTTGACTGAACTATCCAACATTTCAGACCAGCATCCATATAGGACACAGCTTCTTTTAAAAATGTCCAACGTTCTGCAACGGAAAGGACGTCTGGAAGAAGCGGAAAAAATCCTGGAAGAGCTGGAGAAAATATTATATCAGGAGCCTGACTACCCGACAGACTTCTTTTTCTGCATCGAAAAGACGAATTTTGCCATTTCCCATGGACACCTCTCACAAGACTATCTTGATGAAGCAAACATCTGGCTCCACAAAATGGACTCCATTTACCAACTGCACCCAGAGAAGTTCTATCGGTTTCACTTGGATTATACCACTGCCGCCTACTATAGAGCCATGGGAAATTGGGACAAACAATACTGGAAACAAGCTCTGGACATCTACTCCAAATTGCAAGCAGAATACTCCGGTAATAAGCGCTCCACGTATTACCGCTGGACTTCGCTGGAAAAAATCTATCTCTGTAAAATACAAGGCATGGCCATGGAAGCCTGCCGAATCTACCAGGAATTGTATCCTCCTATAGATACACTCGCTTCACAAAGCTATATCCGGCAAATCAATACGATAAAGGCAAAATACCAGGTAGATAAGGCAGAGACGGCCAGCAATAACGAATACAATAAAATCATAACCAGCATATTGGTAGGAACGATGGCATTAGTAACGTTATTTGTTCTACTTGCCATCCTACTCAAAAGGCAACGGGAAAAGGTGAAACTCTCCACCCAAAAACTGGCAACATCACGGATAAATGCCGAAAATGCCATGCGTGCAAAAAGCGTGTTCCTCTCGAACATGAGCCACGAAATCCGTACCCCACTCAATGCATTATCGGGCTTTTCATCCCTATTGACGGAAGAGGGACTGGACGATGAGACACGCCGTCAGTGCAATGAAGTTATCCAACAGAACTCAGAACTATTGCTGAAGCTTATTAACGACGTGATAGATCTATCGAGTCTTGAATTCGGCAAACTGCAATTCTGTATTGCACAACATGATGCCGTAAGCATCTGCAGAAACGTGATAGATACCGTGAACAAAGTGAAACAGACACAAGCTGAACTCACATTCACCACCGAGCTGGAAGAAATGCCCATCGAGACTGACGACTCACGCCTGCAGCAAGTCCTGATTAACCTACTGATAAATGCTACCAAATTTACCCCACAAGGCAGCATTGTCCTAAAGCTGGAAAAAGAAACGGACGACACCGTACTATTCACCGTAACAGATACCGGTTGCGGCATTCCCAAAGACAAGCAAGCCAACATTTTCCAACGTTTTGAAAAGCTGAATGAGAATGCTCAAGGCAGTGGGTTGGGGCTCTCCATATGCCAACTTATCATAGAGCATATCGGCGGACAAATATGGATTGATTCAGAGTATGCCGAAGGCTCACGCTTCTGCTTCACCCATCCCATAAGCCAGAAAGGCAGAAAGGAGAATAAGAAATGAAACAGATATTTACATTGCTCATTGCCTTATGCTGGCTGTTACCGTCCGCACACGCAGATGTGCGACGGACAGAAGCCAAGGATAGCCTGCTACGTATATATCTTGCCTCCCCAGCCGATACCACCAGATTGGAAACCCTATATCAGATAGCACTGCTTGACCAACTGTCACCGACATTCATCTATTACGAGAACAAATTACTGGAAGAGGCCATCGCCCAGAAAAATATACTTTACCAGAGTGCGGCCATATATGCGCACATTATTTATTACTACAACCTACTGGACCAAAAACATGCAGAACAATGGCTGAAGAGGCTCGAACAGTTGTCTGAAGAGCACAACTACTACCGTCATTACTTCAGAGGCAAAAAGATGATGATAGAATTCTATGTCATCAGCCAGAAGATTGAATTAGCCCTCAAACAAGCACAAGACATGTACGACAAGGCTCAAAGTCTTGGCAACCATGACGGTATGCGCGAAGCATGCCTATGCCTGATGACTGGATATTTCAATACCTTACGTTACAAAGAAGGAATCACCTACCTAAACAAGGCTTTTGAACTGACAAGTCCGGATTCCTCCCTTGCCACTCAGATTGATTTATTGACAAAAGCGGTACTGGCTTACTCATATCTGCATGACAATGACAACATGTTCCGGTATCTGGAGGAACTCAACAATGCAAAAAACAGATTGCAGGAAGAAGGCACCACCGTACTGACAAACGGCTATACCAATTTGTATCTGCTCATAGATTTACAATACGCCCTTTACTATACCCGCCTTCAACGTCCTGCGGAAGCATGGGAATATTTGCAGAAAGCAGAGCGGCATCTCAGTACATCTTCATTTCTTCCTTATCGGTTGATACGTTTGGCAGCATATGCCGAATATTACCAACTGACAAAAGAATACGACAAAGCTTTGGTTTATTTAGAAGACGCCATTGAACTTGTAACCCCTATTTCACTGGATGATGCCATGATTTATGGACTTCAGAAAGCGGATATATTAGTAAAGATGGGGTTTCCGGACGACGCACTTCCTATCTATAAACAGATAACCAAGGCAAGAGATTCGTTATATACAGTATTCTCCACCTCACAGATAGAACAGATACAAAGCCTATATAATATGGACCAACTGCTTTTCCAAAAAGAACAGCGGCAAGCCACTTTTCACCGTATCTGTCTCGTTACCTCCATCATCATCATTATAGCCTTGTTACTTTTCAACCTACATATGTATAGAAGCAGGAAGCGGCTGCAACAAGATGAGAAGGAAATGCGTAAATTGGCAATTATTGCCGAAGAAGCCAACGAAGTAAAAAGCCGTTTCCTTGCCAATATGAGTTATAATATCCGTATTCCACTGAACAATGTAGTCGGTTTCTCCCAACTGCTTTCCACCGACAACGAACTGGATGAAGAAGAGCGAAAAGAGTATTCCGGTATTATCCAGACCAATTCGGGTGAGCTTATCCAACTGGTAAACGACGTATTGGACCTCTCACGCCTGGAAGCGAATATGATGAAATTTCAATTGCAGGATTGTAATGTAAAAGAATGGTGCAACGAACTAGGTTGTCTAATACAAATGCGTAGTGAAGGCCGTATCCTCCTGGAACTACAAGTGGAGGTGGGAGATGTGCGTATCCATACCGACGTCAACCGCCTTACACAAATAGTGACAAGTATGCTGCTTTATCCGAACGACTGCAAAGAAACGCGCAAAGTCAGCATGTTCTTGGTCAACCATCCGGACAAACACATCATCGCATGCCGGATAGAGAACAGTCCTATAGCCGATTCCAGGTTTGCCTCTCAAAAAGTATCAGTGCAACAGAAAATCAACCAGTTGTTCTTTGAACATTTCAAAGGTACCTATCAAACCGAGAATGTCGAAGAAGGAGAAATCGCAGTGATTACTTTTACCTATCCGACTCTTTCTTAAAAGTTGAAAATCGGCTTAAGCTCCAGCTAAAGCCAATAGTATCAGAGCAATTCGTTTACGAAATTCAAAAACGAACATTTTTCAGTCTCTGCGGTATGCTGTGTCGCTTTCTCGACTCCTTATTTAGACGACATACAAATTATACGTTTTTAATCAAGATTGATAGCAAGTAATAAAGAAAACCACTATTTTTGCCGAACGAATTAGTACTAATAATAATTTAAATCTAAAAGAAAATGGCTTACGTAATTAGTGACGATTGTATTGCTTGCGGAACTTGTATCGACGAGTGTCCGGTTGGCGCTATCTCTGAAGGTGATATCTATCATATCGACCCTGAGACTTGCACAGAGTGTGGTACTTGTGCAGATGTTTGTCCTTCTGAAGCAATTCATCCGGGAGAATAATACAATCCCAGTATCAAAAACAAAAGCGTGGGTAGATAAACTGCCTGCGCTTTTTTATATCCCCCACGTGAAATTCAGTACCTTCACCCCCCTCATTGTTATTTTCTATATACGGATAATACGTTAGTTCACAGACATGAACACTTTGTTCCATAAGTATAAAACAAAGTGTTCATATAGTAGAAAACAAAATGTTCGTATAATATAAAACAAAGTGTTTATACTGTATGGAACAGAGTGTTCGCTATAATGAAACAAAGTGTTCGTCATAACAAAACAAAGTGTTCGTCATAACAAAACGAACAGTCCGCTTTGATGAAACGAACTGTTCGTGACAGCATGACAGATGTCTTGCTAAAATAAGTTTGTAGAAGAAGTTAGAATCACTTCAGATTAGCCAGTACTTCTTTTATACGACGGATAGCTTCAACTATATTTTCATCGCTGGTTGCATAACTCATACGAATGCATTCGGGAGCTCCGAAAGAAGCACCACCTACGCAAGCCACATGAGCCACTTCCAACAGATACATGGCCAAATCATCTGAATCATTGATTTTACGTTCGCCGGCAGATTTGCCGAAGAATGAATCGCATTTAGGGAACAGATAGAAAGCACCTTCCGGTACATTCACCTCGAAACCCGGAACTTCCTTGGCCAACTTTACAATCAAATCACGACGACGCTCGAAAGCCTTGCGCATTTCCTCCACCGGAACTTGTGTACCCGTATAAGCAGCCTCAGCAGCCTTCTGAGATACAGAACAAGGACCGGAGGTATACTGTCCCTGCAATTTATTGCAAGCCTTCACAAGCCATTCCGGACCTGCAATGAAACCGATACGCCAACCAGTCATTGCATATGCTTTGGAAACACCATTCACAATGACCGTACGCTCTTTCATTTCGGGGAATTGTGCTATGCTCTGATGCTTGCCGATATAGTTGATATGTTCGTAAATCTCATCGGCAATCACAACAACCTGCGGATACTTTGCCAATACTGCGGCCAGGCCTGCCAACTCCTCCTTGCTGTACACCGAACCCGTAGGGTTAGAGGGAGAGCAAAGAATCAGCGCCTTTGTCTTCGGGGTGATGGCAGCCTCCAGCTGTGCAGGTGTTATCTTAAAGTCCTGGTCGATACCGGCAGGTACGATAACCGGCGTACCCTCAGCCAACTTTACCATTTCCGGATAACTGACCCAATAGGGAGCAGGTACAATTACTTCGTCACCCGGATTTACCAATACCAGGATTGCATTGCAAACCGACTGCTTGGCACCATTGGCGCAAGAAATTTGTGCGGCGGTATATTCCAGACCGTTTTCCTTCTTCAACTTCTCTACAATTGCATTACGTAAGGCAGGATAACCCGGCACTGGAGAATAGCGAGAAAAGTTATCGTCTATCGCCTTTTTCGCAGCCTCTTTAATGTGGTCGGGAGTATTGAAGTCCGGTTCTCCCACACTCAGGTTAATTACGTCTACGCCTTGAGCCTTCAGCTCTGCGCTCTTTTGAGACATAGCCAGTGTCGCAGAAGGCGACAAACTGTTTAAACGATCTGATAATTGGTTCATTTTGTTACTATTTAATGATTGTTACGCAAATCCGGTTGCAAAATAAGCGATTTTCTTTGATATAAGAAAACAAAAAGACAGTTACTTATTGAAATGAAGTGTATGTCCCATACGTTCTTTCTTGGTACGGAGATAACGCTCGTTGTATGGATTCGGAGTAGTCTCAATAGCTACGTTCTCCGTTATTTCCAAACCGTAAGCCTCCAAGCCCACACGTTTCACGGGATTATTGGTCATCAGCCGCATTTTGTGCACTCCTATCTCACGAAGAATCTGGGCACCCACACCATAATCACGCTCGTCTGCCAGATGTCCCAGGCAAATATTAGCATCCACAGTATCCATGCCTTCTTCCTGCAATTTATATGCTTTCATTTTTTCCATCAGGCCAATGCCGCGACCTTCCTGATTCAGATATACAACTACCCCCTTACCGGCTTTCTCTATCATCTCCATTGCCTTATGCAGCTGCTCGCCACAATCACAGCGTTTGGAATTGAATATATCACCAGTGGCACAAGAAGAATGTACACGCACCAGAATCGGTTCATCCAATTCCCAAGTACCCTTGAACAAAGCTACATGTTCCAAACCGTTCGACTTCTGGCGGAAAGGAATCAAACGGAAATGACCGTGGTCTGTAGGCATATCCACTTCCACTCCTTTTTCTACAATAGACTCCTGCTTCAAACGGTAGGCAATCAAGTCACGGATAGAAATCAATTTCAAGCCAAATTCATCTGCCATTCTGCGCAATTCGGGCAAACGGGCCATTGTACCATCCTCATTCATTATTTCCATAAGGGCTCCCGCCGGATAAAGTCCAGCCAAACGTGCCATATCAATAGTAGCCTCCGTATGTCCGGCACGGCGCAACACACCTTTCTCCTGAGCATACAATGGATTAATGTGGCCAGGACGCCCGAAAGTGGCCGGAGTAGAAGCCGGATCGGCCAACGCCTGGATAGTAGCAGCGCGGTCTGCCGCAGAAACCCCGGTACTGCAACCTTCCAACTTGTCAATAGTCACCGTAAAGGGAGTACCCAATACAGAAGTATTATCCGATACCTGATGCGGCAAATCCAGTTCCTTGCAACGCGAAACTGTAATTGGAGCACAAAGCACACCACGGGCATGCTTCAACATAAAGTTTACTTTCTCCGGTGTAATCTTTTCAGCTGCAATTATCAAATCACCCTCATTCTCACGGTCCTCATCATCCACAACAATCACAAAGTTACCGGCTTTGAAGTCTTCAATGGCCTCTTCTATCGTATTCAACTTTACATTTTCCATAATCTATTTTGTTTTTATTTATTCTGATCCCTTTCTATAATTCCAATCACATCTTCATTTGTCTTGATAATCCGCTCCATATCCTTATTCAGACGGATACGGAATGCCCAGATACGGAAATAAAAGAACAAGCCTATCGGGAAAACAATACCGCAGAGCAAGTTTAACCAATAATTGCGGAACGGACGGACATGCGCATGGACGGGGATGACCGGATAGGTGTTCAGCGCTGTCAACAAAGTAACGGATCTTGTATTCGACATCTCATCTATCAGACTCTCCAAACGTTCGTTAATATCTTCCACTGCCTCATCCTGGCTATCAGTCATCCACAATTTAAAGTAATTGGGAGCACGTTTCAACCCCTTTCTATCAGCATATTCACGACAGTCTACGGACAAAGCCTTCAGCTCTTCCGGAATACGTGTATAATCAGGATCATGGATGATTACTTCCTTACGGAACAGATGGCGTACACTGCGAATACCCACAACCTTCTTGAACCAATTTATATAAGCATCAGCATTCAATACCACTGAATCATTGTTGGATTTATATGTCAAGAACGCACCCAATGGGGCCAAGACAGCAGTACTGGTCCACATACCCATCCAGACAACCCACTGTCCGTCACGGGCCATCTTATACCCCGTATTGTTGATGATGTAATAGATAATAAAAATCAATACAGAAACCACCACCGGCATTCCCAAGCCTCCTTTACGGATAATTCCTCCGAGTGGCGCACCAATAAAGAAGAAGATGAGACATGCCAGAGAAAGAGTCAGTTTCTCATGCCAGGAAGTCATGTGCCGTCGAAGGCTGCTTTCAGTCTGCGATATATTAAAGCTCTTAAAACTCCAGTCACTTCCCGCACTCTCTGCACGGCTGACGGCTGTGGATATAACCTTCTGTTTCTGCATCAGTGTAGCCACATTGTAGAGGCTGTCTACATTGTACTCACCTAAATAGGCCTTTTCAATCTTCAATGTATCCTCTTTAGACAAGCTGGCTGTCACCTTATAAGTTCCTGCCATAGCTTCTTTATAATAACCACGTCCCACACTGTCATTCTGCAATTTCATGGAATCAATATCCGCCTGCAGCATTCTCATATCCTTACTGTTGGACTGATTACTCATGATACCTGCATCCACCATATTAAAATCCGAATTGAACTCAATGATTGCATGCTTTTCGCGGAATGTCTCACGCCGGTAAGGCACATTCCTTTGGTTCATGTTCTGCGATTTCAAATTCTCAAACTGCTCACCACTGTATAAATGCAAATATAAATGCTGTTTGTCAGCCGTCATCTCCAGACGTCCCGAATCAGACTTGATAATTTGAGCATTCTCAAAACCTTTCTCAAAATTATATATCAGTACGTCATACAGCATACCAGTTTTGCGGTTCTTATGCTTCACATACAGATTATAACCATCTATTTCATCGTAGAACACACCTTCAGGAATATCCACTTCGGGAGATTTCTGCTTCATGGAAATAAGCAAAGTCCATAATTTTGTTTGGGCTTTTGGTCCTATGACATTTTGGAAATAGAAAGAGACACAACAGATGAAACAAATAAAGATAATCAGGGGCCGCATGATTTTCAATAAAGAAATACCGGCTGCCTTCATGGCAAGTAATTCAAAACGTTCTCCGAAATTTCCAAAGGTGATAAGGGCAGCCAGCAGAATAGCCAGCGGCAACGACGCAGGTACCAACGAAAGCGCAGAATAAAAGAAAAACTGTGCAAGGACAGTCATCTCCAATCCTTTTCCTACCATTTCGTCCACATACCTCCATAAAAACTGCATCATAAAGATGAAGAGGCAGATGAAGAAAGTACCCATAAAGAGCATGCAAAAGCTCTTCAAAACAAATATATCTAACTTTTTTATGCGCAGCATTTTACTCGTTTCATGCAATGAGAGCACAAAAGTAGTACAAAAAAGGGAGTACGGGAAATTTTTAATCTAAAGTTAACTAAAAACCACAAGTTCTTCGCAAAGTATCCACTTGCGATTCCCATAATTCACGCGAATCACCCACCTCGTCTATATCGGCAAAGTCTGTTATCTCCAATACGAAATCATTGGTCAACTCATTGTTTGTCATCTTCAGTTCAAAGTATTCTCGCTCGTTCTCATCGTCCAGCCAGCGGAAGCGGATGAATGAATACGCCCGCACGGCAATAATCTCGGCATCACGTTTTTCTGTTTTTCCCCAAAAAAAGGTTACTGTTTTATCGTCTGACTGAACCCTATCAGCAAACCAGCCCTCCAAACCAGTAGGGGTACTTATCGCTGCCCAAAGAATACTTTTAGAAGTCGCATTCAAGAGATATTCCAAATGTATTTTCTTTCTTTCCATAGTCTATTCTGCTTTTTATTGCGCCAGCCAAGATAAATACTTTTTTCTAATTACAGAAAATAAATCATCAAATTTATTTATACCTCCCTTTCCATACACCCCTAATTCATTGATAATGTTATACAAAGACGTTTAATAAAAAGTACTGCAAACCACTTCAGCACCCTATCAGCAAAAGAAAAAGCAGAAAATATCCATAAAAGTTTTGGCAATTTAAATAAAAGCTATATCTTTGCACCCGCAATCGAGAAATGATGGCGGGATAGCTCAGCTGGTTAGAGCGCATGATTCATAATCATGAGGTCCCCGGTTCAATCCCGGGTCCCGCTACAAAGAAGATTTAGACTGTTAGGAGGCTTCCACTCTTGGCGGTCTTTTTTGTTTTTAATACTCATTTTTTACTATGGTTTGTTTTCAAATTATAGTAAAAAGGAAAATATGAATACAAACAGTTGATATATGGATAGTCCTCTTGCATTTTAAGCCACTAACTTTGTGTGCAAATATCAAGTGACTATTATGAAAAGACAACTGTTCACATTTTCCTTTCTGTGTTTGCTTGCACTAGGTACAAGAGCACAAGATACCCTAACCTTGGAGAACTGCCTCGAAATAGGTATCGAAAACAACTTATCCTTGCAAAGCAAACGGAAAGAAATACAAAAAGGGAAATACAGCATCTCTGAGAATCGAGCCAAACTGCTGCCCCAAATCAATGGTTTTGCCAACTATAACGACAATATCGATCCACCCGTCTCCGTTACCGATGGTTCAGCGTATGGCAATCCCTACAATGTAACCCAAACTTTGCAATACAACGCCAACTTCGGATTACAGCTGCAGATACCACTTTATAACCAGACACTCTACACCACTCTATCCATAGCCAAAACCATGGATGAGATGAATCGCCTTTCTTATGAAAAGGCAAGAGAAGACCTCATCCTTCAAATTAGTCAAATGTACTACCTAGGACAGGTTACAGCTGAACAGATTATTTTGATAAAAGCCAACATCACTCGCCTAGAAGAGTTGAGAGATATCACTCAGGCCTTCTATGACAACGGTATGGCTATGGAAGTAGATGTGAAACGCGTCAACATCAACTTGGAGAACCTCAAGGTGCAGCACGACAACGCACAAGCCATGATGGAACAGCAACTGAACCTACTGAAATACATCATCGACTATCCGGCAGAAGAAAATATAGCACTGGTACCGGTGAATACAGAAATGATTACGCCCGCAGCACTCACCGGGCTATCTGAAACACTATATGAACTACAGCTGCTGCAATCACAGAAACAACTCGCAGAGCAACAAAAAACAATAGTCAGCAACGGTTACATCCCCTCCTTGAACCTGACGGGAAGCTGGATGTTCTCCGCCTATACAGACAAAGCTTACCATTGGTTCCATTCCGGCCCTTCCAACCATTGGTATCGCTCCTATGGAGTGGGACTCTCCTTGCGCATTCCCATTTTCGACGGACTGGACAAACGCTACAAGATGCGTAAGGCAACCATCGACATAGAGAACATCAAGCTCGCCCAAGAGAATACCAGAAAGAATCTTCAGACACAATATCTGAATGCTACCAATGACCTGATGAACAGTCAGCGTAACTTTAAGAAGCAGAAAGACAATTATCTACTTGCTGAAGATGTATATACCGTTACTATGGACCGTTATCGGGAAGGAATCGCTTCAATGACCGAAGTATTGCAGGACGAAATGCGGATGAGCGAAGCCCAAAACAACTATATCAGTGCCCACTACAATTACCGGATAACCAATCTGACTTTGCTGAAGCTGACGGGACAGCTGGAGACGTTGAGCCCCTCAATTCATTAAAGAGGAAGATGAATAGAGCCCGTATTCAAGGACGGATGTATATCTGTCTCTTATACACATCTCCGAGCCCACGAGACCTCTCTACAT
>ERZ1026998.622-NODE-622-length-11430-cov-15.233846_pt1 | contig 11430 bp, 10 predicted proteins | sample MGYA00519288_ERZ1026998 | MGnify/ENA primary metagenome ERZ1026998 (study PRJEB26926, sample SAMN06164454) | human gut metagenome | biome: ENVO:00009003; feature: ENVO:2100002; material: ENVO:00002003 | host: Homo sapiens | place: USA | collected 2012 ...
AGGCTGTAGTTCCAACTAACGTGTTCTGAGAGGGAGCGAGGTTATGTTTTGGGAACCCCAAAACGCCTCGCTCCACCATGAGGGCGGAGGAATTTTGCTCCCGACGGTCGCAGAAAGTGAGTGTACCAACTGTAAACAGTATATCGAATGACAAGCATACAGGAACAATACAAGAAAAAGGGCGGAAGACCGCCCACGGGCAGGGTTCGCAAGCTGTCGAAATCTGTCACGGTGAAGTTCTCAAAGCCAAGCTACGAGGCTTTGAGACTGAGGGCGAGAAAAGCCAACCGCAAGTTGGCGGAGTACATCCGTGAGTCCGCCTTGAACGGCGAGGTGGTCAGTGGACACAACACTGAGACGATAGCCATCGCCAAGAATCTCATTGGCATGGCGAACAATCTCAACCAACTTGCCAAGCTGTCGCATCAGGCATCACAACACGGACAATCCACATTGTCATATCGTGTATAACCGCATCAATAACGAGGGCAAACTCTTATCAGGCAGGAATGATTACAGGCGTAATGAGCAGGTGACCAAGGCTCTAAAATCCAGGTATGGACTGACCTACGGAACGGACAAGAGCAATACTAACACTCGCAAATTGCGCAATGCGGAGCGTGCCAAATACGAGATTCACAATGCCGTCAATGATGCATTGGAAGTCGCAGATAGCTGGCAGAAGTTCAAGAATGAACTTGCAAAACGAGGTGTTCACCTGGAGCTTGTCTATAAGGACAAGGAGAGAACCAAGGTACAAGGCATCCGATTCTGTAAGGACGGATATAGCTTCAAGGGTACGCAGATTAGCCGAGGCTATAGCTTTGGCAAGCTGAATGCAAGGTTTGAGGGAATGGAGAACCATGTATCACCAAAATCCAGCTCTACTCTGCAATACGAACAAGGCTATCACAAGAGCAAACATGAGCCATCCATGTCGGATAGCAGCCAAGACCCTTGGGACGGCATTTCTTCCATTGGACTTTTTGCTTCTGCCAACGCTCAGACCTTTGAGCCTTTCCCAGAGGACGAATCATCCAAGAAGAAAAAGAAGAAACGCAGAAGAGGCTTTAGCCTTTGATGCAAGTTACAAACCATTCAAACAACAAAAGAAATATGAAAGAAGAACTATTGGAAGCCATCTACGGCACAGTTGAGAGATTGGAGCAGAAAGTCGATGAACTTTCTGCCTCACCAAAGAATACAGAGTCGGAAAGCACTCCAGTCTCTGTAAGTGTTAATATAAGCAAGCTTGAACAAGCAATCCTTGCTATGGCTGTAAAAGAAGGGGAGTCTATTGACAAATTGGCAAGATTAAGAGAAGCTATCTGCATCTTTACCGACCTTACCAAGAAAGAAGCAAGTAACGGAGAACAGCGAAGCAAACTCTTGTTTGATGCAATTAATCAGGTGAAACAAGAGCTGAATGCCACATCAAAAAATGTGCAGGAAAAACTTCACGCAATGGGTAATACACCTCAAAAAAAAATTGTCACCCATCGTTTCGAGCCAACTTCAAAGTATGTTCTTCTTTTCATTGGTGGCTTGGCTCTATCCCTTGTAATTTCCATTTGGGGCAATTTTACCCAATGGCGAGAGTACCAGGATTGGGAAGAGGCAGACTTGAAATATCGTGCTTTGAAGATGGTGCTTCCATCTGACGACCCCAATGTTCGATACATAGAGAAGTTTTTCTCTGTTTGTCGAGATGAGAAAGTTATTGATGATGTAAAAAATCGTGTTGCTGCTTATGAGGATTCTGTTTACCATCACTATAAAATGGTCAAAATGGCAGCAATTAAAGATAGCATTGCTAATAGCCTATTTAAAGAGGCGAATGAAATTAAAAAGAAAATTAATAAGAAATAATAGACAACGACCATCGGCTACAAGCGCATCCTTCGTTTCGATAAAGTAAAGACGAACGGCATTCGCATCGTGTTCAATAGTGCAAGAGCTTGTCCGTGCATCAACAACATAGCAGCATACTGACTTTTCATTAACTCTCATCTGTTCATTCGCGTCCGTGATGCCACTTGCTTGACATTGCGGACACTTTTTCTTTTATGATGGTTATGAAGAAGAAATTGGTAATTATAGCAGTTTTGGTTATCTCATTTGTTGCTTCCTATATATTATGCGGCACAGGACAAAACGATGTAGGTATTGACTCTGTTAAAGCCGAAGAATATACGGCAGTTTTAGAAAACAGTATTAACTTGGATTCCATAGCAAGGGCATATTTTGGTGTGTTACCGACTAATGTAGAAACAAACTCACGCTAAATGCTTATGGCATCTATCGTTTGAAGCAGAAATCTCCAAACGGATTCGGATGATTGCGAAGTATTGAATGTTTTTTTCAAAGTGCTTGACGGCTGCATTCTGATGCTTGAACATCCGCAAAGTGGTGACAATATATTTTGTAAGGTGAAGAATGACTGCAGCATTATTTTGATAGACTCATTTGGTAATGAACCAAAAGCAAAGGATGTTAGTTCTTATATATTAATAAAGTAAAAAATGCCAAAATGCAATATATTTTAACGCCTTAACAACAAAAACTGTTAATAATACATAAATAACGCATTCGTTATATATCGATTTAAAATAAATTTCGTAAATTTGCACCATTTAACCAATAGTACAGTATAAATATGAAAAAGTATTTAGTTTTAATATTATTGGCAGTGATTGTATCATCGTGCCAAGATGAAATTCTTAATGACAGTAATCCTGTTATTGAGAACGTGAATGTTAATTTGTCTATGGATGAGGCAATGAGTATTGCAAATGATAATCCTACAAATTTATCAGAGGATGAGATTCTGGCAATGGTAAATGATTTTTCCACTTCGTTGGGCTCAAAAACAAGAAGTGCTGCCAATCCAAGAATGTCTATTGTGGGCTCATATCGCATTGGCGGAATTATATCAAGCAAGACAACAAGAGGGACTACGACTGATAGTATTCCTGTTTATGAGGTGTGTTTACAGTCTGGAGAAAAGAGTGGGTATGCTTTAGTTTCTGCCGACTCTCGAAGTGCTGGTGTTTTGGCATATATAGAAAATGGTAATTTTGAGAAAAAAGATAGTACTGGGGCATGTTTGATGTTAAAATTGGCAGAAGCTTCAACTGTTTCAGAGATAAATAAAATAGAAAGGCTCAAAGTTGAGTTACGAGAGAAAACCTTGAAGAAAGTAGCTTCTTGTTTGGGTAAATCTACAGTAACATATGAAGAAATAAAAGATTTGATTGAGGTTAATGGTGTAAAAAGCCATGAAACAACTTCCCGTTCTACAGCTTATGACAAACCTTTGAGCCAGATTATATCGTTAATGCCTCAAAATGGTGGAGCTGTTTTAAAGACCGAGTGGGGCCAAGACAATCCTTATAACTTGTTGTTGCCTAAATCTTATAATGCATATCATATGGAAACAAATTACCCTATGGGGTGTGCTATTACAGCAGGAGTTCAAACTTTAGCAGCTATCGCTCCGAGCATGACGATTGATGGAACAGTCATAGACTGGGCATTTGTTACTAAAAAACCGAAATTGAACTATGATTCGTATTTTGGCGGAGATTATGAGGAGGCTATGATGATTTCCAAAGTAGTTAAGCATATGTATGAAGGAACAAATACAAGACCAAATATTGATAAGGATTTTAAGTATGGGCCTTATGATGATCCGAATATACCTTGTGTAAAAAGTAGTGCAACTTCAGTTTCTAATTTATTGGATTATTTAAAGAAGTATGTTTCTTGTGGCACTTATTATAATAAATATGCCCCAGATCCATTGTTAAATACGATAAATGCAAACCGCCAGATGCCTTGCGTTGCAATAATGGGTGGAACACATACTGCAAATGAACAGGCAGAAAAAGGTTCTCATGCTTGGGTTATAGATGGATATGCAATTTGCACTAAGACAAGCAGAGAAATTTTACGAAATAACGATTTGTACTTTCATGCTAATATGGGATGGGATGGAACTGACAATGGCTTTTATAAGGTAAATGCAGATGCTTCGACTGATTTTGAGACAACATTAGGCACTTATAATATAAATTTTTGGGAAATAACAGAAATTCATAAGAAATAATTAGTTTTAATTGCATTTGGTGTACAAAGTTATGTACATCAAATGCTTTATTCTATAGGCAAATATGAAAATAATTCAATCCTTTTTTCTTTTTTTTGTGTTTTCTATAGTATATGGCTGTAGTAATGGTACTGATGTTTCATCATTGTGTTTTGAAAAAGAGTATTACGAAAAGCCATTATTAGAAAACCCATCGGAAATTATGTTTAGTGGTGGAAGCAACAATCTTTCAGTCGAAGTGTCAGATGATAATGTTTTGGAAGCCACTATTGATGCTGGAAAAATAAAAATAAAGACAAAAAAGAATGGGATTGTTTATCTTGTTGTAAAGGATAAGACGGAGAATACTAGCGTTACTATTAGGGTTAAGGTCGTGGATAGTTACTTAGGTTTGCAATTAGGCAAACCAATTCCGAACTATTCTGTTTATAACGAAGATGACAGACTTTATTTAGTAAATAATAAAAGTAAATCATTTTATTTATATGATAAATCTTTTAATTTAAAAGCTACTGGCAATTACAAACTGTTTGTGAAAAACTCAAATTATTTTCTTTCTTTAGTCTTTTCAGATAAGGTTTGTTTTTATAATATTTCAAACAGTTCACATGCTTTTTTATGGGGAGCCATTCCTACTTATTTAGAGTTTTTATGGACGAATGAAGGTCTTACAACTACTAATGCACGAGATGTATCACCTGTCGTTATGACTGCTTTTGATTTAGACACAAATAACGTTTACTATTTTAATGTTGATTCTACCGAATTTCCTTACGGGATATTAAATTAAAACACAACGGCAATTAGCAATATACAACACCTTTCTGTTGATGCTATTTTGAATATATGTAAAACTGATGATATTAGAGGTGAAGTTCTGAATGGTAAAGGTGTAAGAGTTAAGTAAACGACTCTCTCATTTACTCATTGATAAAGCTGACAATGCAAAAGACTTTTCAATAAGATTCAAAAGGATGGTAGGATTGAAACTCTTGCCATCCTTTTTCGATTAAGTCTCACAATCTACACTTTGTCAGCTTTTGGCTTTATTGTCCATTGTTATTATTCAATAATGGTTCTTTCTCTAACGATATGCTGTTTTTACCAAGAATTTACATAAAAGTTGTTATAATATATATAAATATTCGTCTTTGATACTTCCTGCCATTATCTTTGCCGATTAAAATGTTAGTGCAAAGCAATAATGAAGTAATAGAAACGTAAAAAGTAAACAACATGGAACGCAAAGAACAGACCGGGCATATCTGTAGATGGATGGCTTTAGGCATCATGACTGCCATCGTCATCGTAGGATGTACCATTGTAATCGGCCTATTTGAATGGCGCGACAGAAAGGAGATTGAGTGTAGAAATGCAGAACTGCATCAGTGGCGAAAGAATGTGCATGACTTAAACTTGCACATAACGGAATTGTCACTGCTTGGTGAAATGGTTGCGGATTGGGACTCAACAGATGTAAATGAGTATCATTCGCTTCGATTGGAAGTGGACAGTATGCTTGAAGGCATCGCAGGTATCTGTCCGAAAGAAGATTCTGATACGATCTGCCGTCTTCTTGCAGAAAAGGAACAGCTCCTTCTAGATATAAAGGATGCTATGCAGGAATTGAATGCCACTCAAGAAAAGCTGACCGCAGAAGTTCCAAGAATTGTAGAGCAGAATAAGACTGAAAGCAAAAGACTTTCAGCTATGCCACAGCAGGCAAAGCCAAAGAAGCGAGGTTTCTTCAGCAGATTGTTCGGCAAGAAAGAAAATGCAGTAACAACAGGCAACCGTTTAACCCAAACTGAAAAGATGCTCACCAACCTAAACCAAACGGTTGTTGCTAAACATCACCAGCAAAGCCGTAAGGTAGTGGAGATATTGGATAGTCTTGGAAATAGAAATGAAGGTATCAATAAGCAGTTGCAAAGAGTAATCAGCATAGCTGATGAGAATGTGGATAAAGGCATCAAAGTTCGTGAGCGACAAATCGCAGACTTGGAAGGCAATTATACCTATTATTATATAGGGATGATAGGATTGTTGATATTGGTGTTTTTCGTATTATTCCTATTGGTGTGGCGATTCGCATTCAAGACACGTAAGAGCAAGGAAGAAACAAGAAAGGTGATGCTGACAGTAACACATGAGATGCGCAGTCCTTTGTCTGCCATCAAGGATTATGCCCGCAAGATTAGCGGACTTGAAGATGCTACGGATGAAAGCAAACGGTATGCCGACTTGATTGTTGACACATCGAAAGGCTTGACTTCTATGATAGACAGTTTCCTGGTTTACTCCAAATTAGCGAATGGAAAGGCGACCGTCAAGGAACGCCCTTTCCGTATGATGGACATTGCCGAGCAATTAAAGATGGAGTATGAGCCCTTTGCTGCGAAGAAACAACTTGAATTGAGCGTCAACAATAAGGCAGATGGTGTTGTCAATGGAGACAAGGAAAAGGTGCTTACAATAGGACGCAATCTGCTTTCCAATGCCATCAAATATACGGGAAAGGGTGAGATAGTATTGTCCACAACCTATAAAAATGGTGTATTCATGCTAATGGTTAAGGATACAGGAACAGGATTGGACGACAAGCAACAAAAACAAATCTTTAAGGAATTTGCAAGATTGGGAAATGCGGTCACCCAACCGGGATTTGGCTTGGGACTTTCCATTGTCAAGAACCTCGTTTCACTTATGAAAGGAAAAATCGATGTGTCCAGTCACCAAGGGCTGGGAAGTATATTTACCATTAGTCTTCCTATGGCTACAGCCGAAAAGCAGAATGTGGAACCAACTCAGTATAGAACGAAACGACAAGATTCGTTTACTGTCATTGCCATTGATGATAGCCATGTGCAACTGAGTACCATTCGTGAGGCGTTTGCATCAAACGGCATTGTATGTGACACTTGTAATAATGCCACGGATTTATTGGATATGATGCGCAAAAAATCTTATGATCTGCTGATAACGGATTTGAAGATGGCTGAAGTGAATGGTATCGAGATTCTGGAAATGATGCGTATGGTGAACGTGCGTAACTCTAAGACTATTCCTGTTGTTGTTATGACAGCAGCACCAAATGTGAGTGAGCAAGAACTGCTTGACGCAGGATTTGTCGCTTGTCTGTTCAAGCCGATGTCTGACAAGGATTTGATAAACACTGCAAGAAAGTGTGTGAATGGCAAGATAGCAGAAAAACAAATAGACTTCTCTATGTTGCTGACCTACGGCAATGAAAAAGAGACTTTGGAGAATTTCGTAAAGGAAATGACTGATACATTGGGCAGTATCCGTAATGCAGCCAAAGAGGAGAACCGCAAGAAAATGTCCGATGCCATTCACCACGCAAGAAGCTCGTGGATGATGGTACAATCTGACGAGTCTTTGAACTATCTTTTTGACCTGATTGAAGATTCTACATCATCAGACGACGTTATCAACCAAGCGGTTGAGGATGTTTTCGCACATGGTGAGGCAATCATCAAAGCCGCACAAAAGAAAATTGAGGAGGTAACAGTATGAAGAAAGTAATAATCATTGAAGACAGTCCGACATTTTGCAATATGTTGGGCAAGAAGTTGGAGGCGAAGGGATGGAAAACAATCTTATGCTACAATTACAGAGATGGTCTGAAAGCTGTTAAGGAATCCTCAGAATGGAATGTTGTCATTTCGGATATGCGCTTGGGGAATGATAACGGCATCGACCTGTTGGAATGGTTGCGTAGTAACGGCTACCAGAATCCATTTATTATCATGACATCTTACGATGAAAGCATGAGTGCCGTGAAGACTATGAAATTGGGAGCGGAAGACTATATACCGAAGAAATTGTTGCTTGATGTAGTTTATGAACGTTTGGAAGAAATCATAGACAAGCAGAAACGACTCGTAGAGTTGAATAACAAGATTGTTTACCGCAAAAGTGAGAAGTTTCGCCGTATATACAAAATGGCAGAATTGTTTGCCAAAAGCGACATGGCTGTTATGATATTGGGCGACAACGGAACTGGCAAAGAACATATAGCGGAAAAGATACATCTGCAAAGCAAAAGAGCCGACAAGCCTTTTGAAGTAGTAGATTGCGGTACGCTTTCTGCGGAACTTGCCGTTTCCGCTCTCTTCGGGCATGAGAAAGGGGCATTCACAAGTGCGGAGGCAGCAAGAAAAGGTTACTTTGAATTGGCTGCTGGAGGTACGCTGTTCTTGGACGAGATAGGCAACCTGCCGAAAGATGTACAGGCGATGCTGCTGCGTGTGTTGCAATCCAAGAGCTACCGACCATTGGGAGCTATAAAAGACAAAGTGGCTGATGTGCGCATTATTGCCGCCACCAACGAAAACCTGCAAGAGGCAGTTCGGGAAGGACGATTCAGAAGCGACCTGTATTATCGACTTCACGAAGCGGTTATTGAGATTCCACGGTTGCGGGATTGTAAGGAAGATATTATGCCATTAGCTAACTTCTTCCTGAAACTATATGATAGGCATACGGACAAAGAAATAAAATGTATCAGTAAGGAAGCGCAAAGGGCACTTGTAAGCCATACATGGCCAGGTAATGTGCGTGAGTTGAAATCATGTATCATGCGAGCTATGCTGTTATGCGAGAATGAGATAATAGATGTCGAGGACTTGCAGTTGTCACAATCGGCATTGACAGAAGAGGCTTTGGACTTTGATGAACAAGAACGCAAGATCAATCGAGAGCGTATCTTGTGGGCTTTGAAGCAATGTAATGGCATCAAGCGTGATGCGGCAAAAATGTTGGAAATGAGCCATACTACATTCTATGCCCGCATGAAAGAGTATGGTATTCCAACTAACAAGTTGTAATGGTATAAGAACCGTGTAAGGAAGATTGGACAAGTGTCCGGTTTTCCTTACACTATTTCTGCTTGCAATTCCCTTGTGAAAATCTTATTCTCTTGATAAAGTTGCTGATTATCAGGAAATATCATCATCCTATTGTTTAGTCTGTCTTGGAATGGCATATGTCTTGGACTAATAAATGGTGTGCGCACGAATACATCAAATTAGTACAAACCCATAAAAGAGACAGCAACATGGAATACAACATATTGTTAGAGACTGATTTTTTCAACTTGCTGAATGCAGGTCATAAGAACAAAAGTGGTAACGCTTTAGAGAACTCATATCGTGAGTTTATCAAGGTTGTGGTTGATTTATGCAGCACTAACGTGAAGCAAGCGGTCTTTGCACTGTCATACGTAGAAACCGAGCTTGACTTTCATCTGTCAATGCCCCATATAAAGGATTGTTTGGGAACCGTAGGCTTGTATGTGCGCAAAGCAATTGCATTTGTCCGCAGAATGCAAGAGCATGTGTCAGCAACATATCATCTTCATGTGACCACATCCACTTCAGAAGCCTCTCCGCCAGTATCATTAGAATCAAAACCATTAGTGAAATGGACCGGCAATACCGTTGACCTTGTAGAAATGGTATATGGCATCTGCGTAATGGGAAGCGTGAACGATGGCGATGTGAAATTCAAGGACTTGGCGCAAGCCATGTACCAGTTCTTCGGCATCAAAGCCAAGGACTGCTATCGTTTCTACACCGACATCAGAAGACGCAAGAACTATAGTCGCACCTATTTTCTGGACAAGATGCAGGAGAAGTTGAATGAGAAAATGCGGAGGGATGATGAATTGGAGAGAATGAGGCGATGAAAAAGCAAAGCACCATTGGCTATAAAATGTGTAACCAATGGTGCTTTGTGAATCGTTATAGAATTTTCGTTTCAAAGAAATTCTTTATCTTGTATATACCTATATCATGCTTATAGCGTCCGAACAGAAGTTGTGGGTTGACATTGTGTTTGTCTGCTTCTGTCTGAATATATGGTGCTATTTTATAAGGTACAACATCACGAGTCCTTGCCATGAACTTTTTCCAGTCTGCATTTGGTAGGGTCGCATTTAAAGCAAACTCGTCAGCCTCAGACTCCTCGATGTTCTTCTTGTCCTCCATGAGATTAATCATTGCCTTACCATTTTGGGTAAGGTGCTTGAATACATGACCGACCTCATGTAAAGTGGTGAAAGCAAAATTGTCAATGGAAGCTATTCTCTCAGTGATGACAATCGTCGGTGTATCTCCTATCCAAAAGGACATTCCATCAACAGGAACTTGCCCAACCTTATTGACTACAAGAAAACGAATGCCATACTTGTTAAGAACCTCTTGGGTTTTGTTCACCGTATTCTTGTTTTCTTTAAATACATTGTTCAGCTCTCTTGCCAGCATCTCTGTATCTGCCCCCTTGTCAAATGTGCATAAAGTTGAATCATCATTTTTAGAGAGATGATAGCAATAATATTTCCAAGACAGAATGTCTACGGGATTGGTTTTCACCTTTTCTGACTTACGGTAATAAGAAAGTTCCATTTCTTCTGCCTTCAAACCAAAGAAATCATCCAAGTTATCCACGGAAAAGACCTCGAAGATGCGTTTTACATCCTCGATGATATTTCCTCTAACGATACCGACTTTTCTGAAAAAGGGAATTGATACTTGGTCTTTGAGTACATTCCAAATCTCAAGCATTTTAGTCTGCAACACAACCCTTTCGCTCTGTTTGGCGCAATCCAATTCGTATTGCGTCTGGATGTTCATGAGATATGTCGCAGAAATGCCGAGAGCGTTTTCCAACAACAATGCCATTTCAGGTGTCAGAGAACGTTTACCTTTTATGACATCATTCAGAATGGATTTCTGTATGCCAGTGAGTTCGGACAATTCGCTCTGCTTCATATTACGAGCAGACAATTCGTCCTTAATCACCTCGCCCACATGAGTTGCCTCAAATGGGACTGCCTGATTGAAACTAAACTTAGTCATAATGATGTGATATTTCAATTAATTCTATTTCGGTAATGATAATACTGCCATCGGCAGGAGAGCTTTGGAAAATCAATCGCCAGACATCATTGCATCTTACGGATTCTTGATCTTTTCTGTCTCCGTGCAATCTTTCGTAGCGCAAGCCATGATCACGCATAATGTCTTCAATTCTTGTTGCAGCTCTCATTTTGTTGACAGCCTTAACATAACCCTTGATTGCGGCTATAGGAAGTCTTTTATACTTCTTGTCAGATGTCTTTCCATTTTCGAACAGTTCCAACAAAGCCTCGTCTTCACTTGTTATGTTCATATATTATTCAGCCATGTTATTTTTATTTGTGTGCAAAATTACGATAAATATTTTGATTATCAAAATTGATAACTAATTACTGTCTCTTATACACATCTCCGAGCCCACGAGACCTCTCTACATCTCGT
>ERZ1026998.624-NODE-624-length-11404-cov-5.596793_pt1 | contig 11404 bp, 5 predicted proteins | sample MGYA00519288_ERZ1026998 | MGnify/ENA primary metagenome ERZ1026998 (study PRJEB26926, sample SAMN06164454) | human gut metagenome | biome: ENVO:00009003; feature: ENVO:2100002; material: ENVO:00002003 | host: Homo sapiens | place: USA | collected 2012 ...
ACGGGCGGCGCAATTTTCGCAATCCAACCCGCAACATGCAATTAATTGTTTCATCACTTGGTTATAACGATTTATGTTTGAGGATATAATGCCCTTTTTCCCGCACATCGATTCAGTAAGCCCAAAACTCACCCCATACCTTGGAACAGACACTCATTTACCGACAGTCCTCAGCGCTTTCTTAACGATATACTTGGTCTCTTTCGTTTCACTTTCCCAACGCCTGCAAAGCTTCCTTACAAATCCGGATTGCGTCTTACTTGCATCATTTAACCAATTCCCTACGCTGTTCCGGACATACTTGGAGTAATCTGATTTCAAAGGTTCCAATATCGGTGAGCCCAATGCAGGGTTCTGTTCCAACATTTCAGTATGCTTGCACCAGACACCTCGTGAACAGAAAACAGAAGAACAAATATAGCTCTGGCAAACGCCTTCCCCATATTTGTCCTTTTGTTCTTTTACCCAAATAAATTAATGCGAATCAAGTTATCCTTCCGTCTTACTTTAGAACAGCTTCGCAGGATACTCACCCGCATCCACCAAAGCCTGAATCTTGTCGACTACACTCTGACGGTCTTCGGGATAAGTCACACCGAACCACTTGCTGGTTGTATCGAGCACTTCGCAGGTAGCAGTGCCATTGTTAATCAGCTTATCCACCATCAGCGGGATGAAGAATTCGCTTTTCAGATTCTCCATATTCTTCGGGTCGCTCAGGAAGCTCTTGAAAAACTCTGCACTGTAAGCAAAGTAATCGGGAGTAAAGCCCCAGAAGTTCATGCTGACCGGAGTCGTCTCGGGAGTGGCAGTCCATTCACCGTTATCGTCGATGTACTTCACCTCACCGTCCATGCGCTGAATCTTGGTACGTTCCACTACGGAAGTCAGCAGGTTGTTCGCATCCGTTCCACACAATCCACGGGATACGGTACCGCTCTCGCTCAACGTATTGCCGATGCGGAAGCCTACCATGGAATATACGTTTTTGGAGCCTTCGGGAAGGGCTGCAAGGAATTTGCCCATTACCTGGAAGGAGTCACGACCGTAGAAATCGTCGCAATTGATAACAGCAAACGGTTCCTTTATTACATCGGCACCCATCATTACAGCATGGTTGGTTCCCCAAGGTTTGGTACGGCCTTCGGGGCAGGTGAAGCCTTCGGGAAGGTCATCGATGGACTGGAATACCAGTTCGCAGGGAATATGGCCTTCGTATTTGGAAATAATCTTGTCGCGGAAGTCCTGTTCAAAATCTTTACGGATTACGAAAACGAGCTTGCCAAAACCGGCATTGATGGCATCGTAAATAGAATAATCCATGATAGTTTCGCCATTCGGGCCTAGTCCGTCCAATTGTTTCAAGCCACCATAACGGCTGCCCATACCGGCTGCCAATAAGAATAAAGTTGGTTTCATATTAGTTATTATTTAAAAAGGTTAGTATATCACAGTTGATAACGGCTGCAAATGTACAAAAATTTATGGCTGACAGAAGGGAGTTTTAGTTCATTCTTTACCACTATCCGTTCAAAAAGGTACATTTAGAACGGATAACCGATGGCAAAATGCAACGCCATGCTGTCCTTGAACTTGGGAATATTATAATACCCCGACTTCCCGGTATCATACGGATCATGCAGCCCGATACCCAAGTCCAGACGAAAAACAAGAAAGTCCAAATCGTAACGCAAGCCAAATCCCGTGCCCAAAGCAATCTGTTTCGGGAAATTCTTCAACGTAAATTCACCATTCGGGCGGTTTTCATCTTTACGCATCAGCCATACATTGCCGGCATCCAGAAACACCGCTCCATGCAAGTCGGCAATCATACGGAAGCGATACTCGATATTGGCTTCTATGCGAATATCACCCACGTGGTTGATATAGGTATATTTCCTATCCGTCTCGGGAGGATAGCCGCCCGGACCTATACTGCGTGCAGAAAAGGCGCGCACACTGTTGGCACCGCCGATATAGAACTGTTCCGTATAAGGTGCGGTCGTAGCGTTGCCATACGACCATATCACCCCTCCGGCAATACGCGAGGCTATCATCTGGTTCTTGTCTATCCGGTAATGGTACCTGAATTCCGAGTTCAGCTTCAAGAACTGTGCAAAAGGTACCCCGAAAAGCTTCTTTCCTTCCTCACTGAACGGCTTGCCGAAAATACGGTAGACGGCAGAAGTCAGGTTACCGGCCGACGCAACGGTGGTCTGCCACCAGATGGGGTTACGCTTGCCGCGCACGGAAGCGTTGTCATAAGTATAGGTGTACTCCATGGCAGGAATGAACTGGTCGCGCAAACTAACGTAGAGTGCCGGATTCTCGGCACGCAACGTATCGAAAGCGGCAGTAGGATTGCGCAGTACATTGAATGTCAACCGGAAAGGAGTTATACTGTGCCTGGAAGTCGATTTGGGCTGGAAGTCATAAGTGACATTACCGCCAAAAGCCAACAGCTTATAATACTTGGCACGGTTCATCTGGTCGGCATATAAACGGAAAGTCGTTGTAGCCGGGAAGTCATACTCACGGTCGCCCATCCTAGGAAACACCACGCGCGGAAAGATAAGCGAAGTGGAGATACCCAGTTCATAACTGTTCATCAAGGAAGAACTTGCCTTGCCCGTCTGCCATTCGTACGAACCGTTCAACTTCACATTCCAGCTTTCACCGCCACCGAAGACATTGTTCTTCGTCACCGTAAAAGCGGCACCCGGTCCCGTCTGGTTATTGCTCTTCATGGTGACATTAAAATCCAACTCCGCATCGTAGGGTTTATCGAGCGCGGCAATGACCCTCACATCCAATGTATCAGACACAAACGCCGTATCACGCGGTATATACTGCATCTCCGCATAACGGAAAATACCGACGCTTGCCAGACGCTCCTGAATACGGGTCTGACGGTACAAACTATACAAACTCTGCATAGAACGCTGGCGGGCAATACCTGCGCTGTCCTGTATCTGACGTTTCCGCCGATAACCTTGATAGTTCAACCAACGGTAAAGCATGTTGGGACGTACCGGTGGTTTGTTGTAGTAATGTATGGTCAAGCCTTTGTAATCCATGCTGTCATTGGGTTCCTGCCCCTGCTTTCCAAGAAGATAGACGGATTTACGCCCCACACGGAACTGCTTCTCGGCTACCTTTGGCATACCGGGAACGGGAATCAAGCGCATCTGGACATGCCCATTGGGAACCATCATGGTATCGGCCTGATAGGTTAGGTAGTCGGGACGGAAATAATAACAGCCCACATTACGCAGCAGGGTACTGATACGGGTACGCTCCCCATCCAAATCAGCCACATTGAATTGTTCTCCCGAACTGATAAGGGAACGTCGGCGTCCCAGCTCCATAATGCGAGTGGTACGCTCGCTGAAACCACGATAATATACCGTATCTATAAAGTAGGGGTTACGCATGTTCACCGTATATTGCAACTTTGCCTTCAGCGAGTCCTTCGGGTCGATAAATGTCTTGTAGCTGACGCTTCCGTTGAAATAGCCATAATCGCGCAGCAAGTTAACCGCCGCCTTCTGGCGTATATCGGGATTCACCGTAGACATAAGCACCGGAGTGGCGGCAAATTTATTGAATATCCACTTTCCGAATCCCTTCTCATACTTCTGGAAACCATTGTAAATCCACAGTCCGAAAGGAAAGGGATAGCGGATAGTAGAGCTTCCCAGCAACGAATTGTTCGGTGCCGTAGCAAGGGCGGCTTCCACCTCTTCCATAGCAATCTCACCAACAGACGTTTCACTGCGGTTCAATACAATCATCGGCTTTTGGCCGGTATAGAGTATCTCCCCCTCGGGCAAGTGCTTCGTGGTGGAGCAACCTGCCAGAAATATCAATCCTGCAATATATAATATCAGTCGTTTCATATCACATTCCTACTTTTTCATATCGCTATTTTCAGCCTCCGGTTTTATCTTTTTCTTCCTGAAGATGAAGAGTTCACTCAATCGGTCCATCTTCCGGCGCAGCACAAGGCCGACACCCGTTTCGGTTATCTCACCGTCGAGTATGCTTTCGTAGTTTTTATTATGGAATACACGGACATATCGAGTACCCGACGCATCAAGACGGTATTCCAGCGATATATTGTCAATGAATGATTCCGCATCGTTCGTGGCATTGGCCCCGGTGGACACTTTTCCACCGATGACTATCTGTACGCGGTCGTTGAAGAAACGCTGGGAATAACGAAAACTGAAGTCTTTCTGCGTGTCACCCGTTTCAGCAGAGGTACGGTCTTCCACACCTACACTGATATTGGCCCCTTTTATACCTCCCGCCAAGGAGTTTATCTGGCTCTGAAGTACTGAGTTCAAGGCGGCTCCCATTGACAAACCTCCTCCTTTGGCACCACTGTTCAGGTAAATACCCGTGGCAAGCATGGCAATGGCCTGCTTGCTACGCTCTTCTGCACCCATTGCCTGCAGCTCATTCTCTACTGCGGCATCTTCGGGCGCCGAAATATCGAATATCAAATCGGGAGCGTCAAGCCTGTTCTTGATGGAAATGGAAACATCGAAGTTCACCATGCGCGAACCGTCCCCGTCACCGTCGGCCACAGAAGCACGCATACGTTCCGTAGCCTTTAGGCTTAGCGTAGGATTCATAATATTCCCTCGCCAATCCACATAACTGCCGGGATTGAACTGAAACTCCTTCAAGGGGATGATAGGCAGCGAATATTTCATGACGCCACCCGAAAGGGTATAGCGTCCGGTAAGGCTCATATCCCCTTGGGGAGTATACTGCATATTCAAATCACCGCCACCTTCCAGTTCGATGTATTTGCTACGGTCGGGACTCAAGTCGGCACGAAGACGGACAGCATCGTCAATATGGACGGACATATACATTTCCAATCCTCCCAAAGACATGGCAGGAACCTCATCTGCTTTTACCGACGTCGTATCGGTGAACGAGGTAAAGGTAACCAGCCCACTGAGACGGTCTTCCACCGTTAAAGGGGAATCGGTCAACACGTAGGTTACGTTGGTATTGCCCAGCAGATTCATGTTTCCACGCATCGTGAGCCCGTCAAGCGGTCCCTTCACCGTGGCATGCAAATCAACGAACACCTTTCCATATACCAGACTTTCGCGGGTACGCGGTGCATCCAGCAACGTATAGTTCTCTGCCAGCAGATTGAGGTTGGCAGTAGGACGCTCCATATTCCGGAAATCAACCTTACCGTCAATCGTAAACGGATTCTTGCTGGTGGTATAAATGGCAAACTTATCGAATATCAACTGATTGTCCTTTATCTGTACCGGACGGTTGTCGAACCAGTAACGTGCTCCCGCCTGGCGTGCATAGACAGACACACTGTCCAAAACAATATCACCATGCATTTGAGGCTTGTCCAGCGAACCATAAATATAAAGCCCTCCATCAATATCTCCGGTAAAGGCCACCATTTGGTCAGGGATGAATGCATTGGCCATCTTCAATGGGAAATGCTCGAAACGAGTGGACACTTCCAGAGTATCCTTTCCGTTTTTCTGCGTCAAGATACCGTCGGCGATCATCACTTCTTCGTTATCATGTGTAAAATAGGTATTCAAATAGTGCGTATTCTTGTCGCCCGGCAACCAGGTAGCCCCCAGACCTATATCTCCAACCGGTTGGCGTTCGTAGGTCAGTTTCTCTACATTGGCTTCGGCGGACACCTGCAGGGAAGTGGCAGTCTGTATATAATTTGCTTCGGCGGAGAACAATCCCGTAAGCCGAGGCATATAAGGAAGTACCTCCGTAAGTTCATCCAGGCGCAATCGGCTCAATTCTACGTTTATATTCTGCAAGGAAAGGGTATCATTCTTGTCGGATTGCATACGGAAACACAGACCATCGTCGCTGTCCATATCAATATTGGCATAGACGCGCATATTCTTATGCAGATAAATCCAGTTACTATTGTCCGCAAAGTGGAATTTACGGAAAGCGATAATCGGCTCGGCAGGAATAAGGTTCAGCAGCACACCATCACCGCGACCATGTCCTTCGGTCAACGGACGGGCGTTAATACCGAACAGCACACCAGTCTGCCCTTTTCCATCCACATAATCCACAGTCAGCTCCGCATCTTCATTACGGACTTCCCCCGTCAATGTGCTGCGAAACACAAACTGCGGGTTCTTGGGACCGTTTATGACACCACCTTGCAACTTCATGCGGGCAGTATCCTGCTTTACTGTAAAAAATATCGTATCGAGCTGCAAGGAGTCCATGCGCAATCCGTGAACAGCTGTACGTCCATTGATGCCGACTTGCGGAGTAAATCCGAAGCTCAGTTTGAAATCATTATAGGAAATACCCTTTGCAGCCAGGAAATAGCTGACGGGATTCTGGTTACCGGCTTCCAGATGCATGCCTGCTGAAGGAAGGACTTGGCGCAAAGCGGCATGGTCCAAACGCCGTTCATCAATCTGCTTTGTCAGGATAGAGACAAATTTATCCGACTGTTCCATCAACTTCTTCAACGTGCTGTGGGCGCGGAAACGCAGATTCAAGTCACCGGCGTCAAGCCTCAACTTGAGAGAATCATGACGTGCCTCCGCTCCCATTGTAAAGGCAAACGGGTGTTTCAACGGTCGGGGCACCAAACCCAGCTTATGCAGATTCACCTCTTCCACATTCAAATCCAAAGCGCCATCCAAATAGCTGCGGTCAAGACGCATATCCGCATTTCCCTGCATCTTGAGAAGGACATTATCGCTGGCAAGACGGACGGTAGCAACGGATGACTTGAGTCCGGCATGCGCCTCCACACCGGAAATGTCCCAATGCCCATACTGTAGTTTTTCCAAAGAGGCATTCAAAGCAGCCACAGTCTTTCGTGATGCCACATCCACCCCTTGTCCTTTAGCGGACATCTTTGCCGTAAGAGTATAGATAGAGTCCTTGGGCAGGAAGTGATGCACCTGCAAGTTGTTGATGGCAAGGTCGGCATGGTAGGCTTCCGTAGCAAGGTTATAGGCAGCGTCCAGATTCAAGACGCCTTCCTTCTCCAGCAGTTTCAAGGCGGCAGTGCACTGCGTCCCCTCCATACCGACACGTGCCGCAAGGTGCATACTGTCCGGCACGATGATGGAGCCATCGGGAGCAATGTCAGCTAGTCCGGTCAGGAAGTTCAAGTTCTGCGTATGCATTTCGAAGTCCATGCTTCCATTGCGTTTCACACTGTCGGTCAAGCTCCAGAATTCTCCTCCCCCACTCAACGAAAAGGCTCCGGGCAGCTCAGCCGTAAAACGGGAAATCTGCATCTGCTTCAGGTTTCCTTCCGTACCGGCATGAATCACCAACGGACGGAACGGATAGGCTTCCTTGAAAGTTTCCGGCAGGCCACCGGCAAAAAGCAGTACATCCTGTTTGCCGATACGGGCATTGAAACGGGCTGTCAGACGACCGGTGGTAGGTATATTTATCAGTTCCCAGTAAGTCTGTGCCGTAAAGTTCATCTCACTATGAGGTGTCAGCAACTTCAAAGAAGGGATACGGATAACGGTAGAATCGGCAAACAACCGCCCGGTCAGGGAGGTGACGCTCAAACCGGAACGCTCATACATGGAAAATTCCCGGATAACGGCATTCATATCTCTACCGTAGTACATCACAGAATCAATGCCCATACGAATGTCGCGAAGAGCAATGTGCGAGGGGTCGAAGCCTATCGCACTCCCCGGGCCAGCGGTATCATAATTGACAGAAGTTCCAGTCAGCAGGAATTTTCTCCAGCCATAGAACTGGTGTTTCAGGTCGGCAGCAGCGTCCGCAATCTCAGCATCTCCTATATGGGCTTTCAGCCCCATGGAGTCCAATGGCATCTGTAAATCGACCGAGACGTTCTTCAACTTCAGAGTATGGAGTGTGACTTTCCAGTTTAACGCAGTGTCAGTAGTGTCCTTGGGAGTCTCAGTGGTATCTGCAAGCATCACCTGCACATGGGTATCGCTCAATTCTATATTATTGAGGATGGCATCTTCTTTTGTAAGGTCTATGCCATGGCTTTCGAAAAAGAAATGCCCCAGTACTCCTTTGATGCACATACCTTCCATTAAATTGGAGGAGTTGACAGCAACTTGTTTCAAGGTAATGTCATCCACCTCCACTTTCCCTTTGAGTAAAGGCCATGCCTGTACCCGTACGTTCAAACTTCCAAGATTCAGCAAGGTATCGGGATGCTGCACATCAACAGCACTGTCGGCAGGCTGTACCACCAATACACCGCGGACCAACAAATTCAAAGGAAAGCGAAGGTCAATCCGCTCCACGGATATGTCCATACCCGTAGCACCTGATGCAATTGCCGTAGCCTGCTTCCGTATCAAATTCTGTACGGGAGGCACATAGAGCAGTATCATCAATATTATAAACAGTATAATAGGAGTAAGCAGCACCCACAGTGCTATTCTCAACCATTTTCTTCTCATCGGAACGTCAATCTTTCATCGTATTTAAAAGTCCTACAAAGTAAACAATTTCTTTCGACATTTGGTTCCCGACAGAGAAAAATCACGTATTCTTCTCTGTTCCCCCATTACGGAAAAGCTGTTGCCTGAGTAATGACATCCTCTATCAAAACGAGGGCGGCAAGGGCGTGTTCTTTCAACTCTCCGGTAAAAGGCACTCCATGAGAAGTTTCCAACAGTTTCAGCAATGCAACCAGTTCCGTAGCTCCAATCAACGTAAAGAGGGGAATCATTTTGTGGGAGACAGCAGCCATCTCGTCCACATCCTCATTCTCCACAGCCTTCTGCAAACGCTCCGCATTGAGGCGGGTTTCAGCCACAAAACTTTCCAGAATGGACTTTGCCGCCTCGGGGTCATCGACCGAAAAAGCAGTGAGCGAAGAGAATTTATACCCCGGGCAAGCCGAAGCTTCCGAAACTTCCGTAACCTCCTTCCCTTTGTCCTCCACATTCAATTCATGCAGCAATTCACTGACGGTAAACGGCTTATGCAGGCATCCGGCAAAGCCATGCGCCGTAAATTCCTCACGCTGCATGTCACTGCGAGCAGTGACAGCAATCACCGGAACAGACTGTGCCTGCGGTATGTTCGAAGCACGAAGCAGTTTCAGTAAATCAAAACCATTAATAGCAGGCATCTGCACATCAGTAAGCAGAACATCAAAGGTTGCAGTGCGCAAGGCATCCAGCAGTTCATCCAGTTGTAAACAAGAGACAGAATTTATACCACTCTGCTGAAGCATGGCGGCAGTAAGGGTAAGCTGAATACGGTCATCATCAATAAGGAGGACATTCTTCAGTGAAGAATGAGGAACGGGGAATGAAGAATTGCCATTCGGCGTGGCAGCACATCCCGATTCTTCATCCTTCATTCTCCGTCCTTCACTCCTTACGGGATAGATAGGAATATATATGGTGAAAGTGCTTCCCTTGCCTGGCACACTGTCTACATCAATCGTGCCTTCAAGCAACTGTACCAGCATACGGACGATGGAAAGTCCGAGTCCGAACCCCTCTTTACCCTGAGCACCCGGTAAGCGGGTAAACTCCTGGAAGATACGCTCACGGTCGGCAGGTTCCATACCTCTACCCGTATCAGCAATGGCAACTACCAGTCGACGGTCCTCGTAACGGGCAGTCATGGTAATACTGCCTTGGTCCGTAAACTTCACGGCATTGGACAGCAAATTGTTGATAATCTGGCGCAGACGCAAGGGGTCGCAAATATAGGTACCGCCCAGCTCCGGGGCAATGTCGCAATGAAGCGCCAGTCCTTTGGCAGCCGTAAGTGGTTCAAAACTGACGTGTATCTCTTCAAGCAGGCGGGAAGGATGAAAGGTGACCCGGTTGACTTCGGCCTTGTTCAAATCAAGACGATGGAAGTCGAGCAAATCAACGACCAACTTCAGCAGATGCTCCGATGAGGTTTTCATATTGTCCAGATAGAACCGCTGACGCTCATCCACCGTCAGGCGGGAAAGCAAGTCGGCATAGCCCATAATAGAACCGAGCGGGGATTTGAAATCATGGGTAATGGCAAGCATCAGTTTTTCACGGACAGCAAGTAAATCTTCGGCACGACGGCGGGCCTCTTCCAACTCACGGCGGTACCGGTTGCTTCGGGTTATGTCGCGGCCGATGATAATAAGAAAAAAAGCGGAAAGCAACACCGCACCTACGGCAATACCACTGATAATCTTGGCCGAACGGCGTCGGACCGCCTGTTGATACTCGGCTTCCGTCCGTGCACGCAGCAGAGTTTCCGTCTCGTAATCTTTCAGCAAGCTGTCAATACGAGCGGTCAGCATATGGTCCAAGCGTTGCAGATAGCGTTTACGTCGTTGTATAACAGTGTTTACAGCTTTTTTCTGCTGGGCCACAGCACGCAGTTTCTCATGCAAAGAATCGGCCGGATTATAAGGTTCAATCACCGTATCCGTCGCAAATTCGAGGGAGGTCTTTACCTGGATAGCCGTATCTTTCTTTGGGGGGACAAACACTTCACCCAAACGACGGAAAAAACCCTTCTTTCGAGGGCGTGTCACGACGGTATCCCGATGTGTAATGATACGGTGCTGCACACGTTGCTGGGTCACTACCGAGTCCTGCTGGGCAATTATCTGCTCAATGTCACTGGTGGATACCATGCTGTCATTCGCCTCACTCAGCGTGCGCAGCATTTTTATCGTATTGGTATCCTTCTCGCGTATCAAAGCTAGTACGCTGTCTGTCCATTGTACATCGCGGTCATCGGTAAGAATAAGGTTCTCCATCTCCCGGTGTACGAAGAACAAGGAAAAAAACAATACCGCCAGCAACAAAGTGTAGCCTACGGCAATCTTTACTTTGGAGACACTGTTCATATTATCAAATCCTTTCCCTGGTCTGTCTACGGAATCTCAGCCACAGCATCACCCCTGCACTGGTCAGTCCAAACGGGAAAGCCATCCAGACCCCCGTCAGTCCCCAGCCGAAGATGAAACCGCAGAGGTACCCTACGGGCAAAGATATAACAAAATAGGATATAAATGCAATAATCATCATCGGTTTCACATCCGAGATACCACGCAGGGCATTGGCAAAATTAATCTGCAATCCGTCACCGAACTGGTAAATCAGGAACGGAAAGAAGAGAGCGGCTACCATACCGGACACTTCCATATTATCTGTAAACCATCCTCCGACCTGACCGCGAAGTGCAAAGACAATACTCAACAGCACCACTTCCATGCATAAGATGACGTGAAGGCCAGCATACGCCGAACGGCGCACATTTTGCCCGTCGCCCTGCCCCTTAAAGTTACTGACACGCACAGCAACTGCAGCACCCATGCCATAATACATCATGAAGGTGAACTGAGAGATAGTGAGCATTTATCTGATGTGATGCCAGAGCAAGTGTCCCC
>ERZ1026998.626-NODE-626-length-11366-cov-4.453983_pt1 | contig 11366 bp, 3 predicted proteins | sample MGYA00519288_ERZ1026998 | MGnify/ENA primary metagenome ERZ1026998 (study PRJEB26926, sample SAMN06164454) | human gut metagenome | biome: ENVO:00009003; feature: ENVO:2100002; material: ENVO:00002003 | host: Homo sapiens | place: USA | collected 2012 ...
GGCTCGGAGATGTGTATAAGAGACAGCTTGTACATATGATGGATATCAAGACCCTCACCCAGAATATCCCGAACTTTTTTTCGGGGATTCAGAGATGCCATAGGGTCCTGGAAAATCATCTGCATCTGTGTTCTTAATGCCTTATTGGTTTCCTTGTTCATCTTGCCGCCGGGGAAGATCACGTTGTTGCGGAAGCCACCCTCGCACTCATAGGATGTGTTCGGCGCGATCAGCGGGTATTTCGACATGCCGATCACGCGGGACGGCTCCTCGAGGTCCAGCAGCATGATCCCGCCCATATACTGCTTGTTCCAGCCGGGACCTTCCCAGCCGGGCGCGATCGGCGCGACATCCGTTGCCACCGCATGGAAGGTTGTCAGCCAACCCTTTTTCGTCTTGATCGGCGGCGCGCCGGGGCCGATCTTGTCGTTGCAGAACGGCACATGCTCGGTGCCGAGCACCAACGAGGTGTCGCCCCAGTAGCGCAAATCGGGGGAACGCGACATCCAGATATCGAAAATCGTGCGCCCGCCGCGGCTATAGACCGGGAACGGCCGCTCCAGCCGGACATACTGCCCGCCGATTTTTTCGGGGAAGAGCACCATGTTACGGTTGTCGGGCGCGGTCAGGGTCAGAATCTCGAAGCGGTGGAAGTCGTCGGTGACGGCAATGCCGCCGCGCACGCCGTGACGCGTATCCTGCGCAAAGCAGACATAGGCGCGCCCGTCCATCACCGTAATGCGCGGGTCATAAACGCGCCCGACCTCCTCGTCGTGGATCTGCCAGACCGGCTCCGGTGCGACCGTCCAGTGCAGGCCGTCGTCGCTTGTCGCGAGGCCCATATTCGTGCCGGACAGCTTTTTCTGTTCGACATCGCCGTAATCGTTGCGGAACAGCATCACATATTTCCCGTTGAACTTCGCCGCGCCCGCGTTCATCGTCAGCGCCGCCTGATACGGCACATCCCGCCAGGTCAGCACAGGATTGCCGGCATACCGCCGGATACAGGACGCTTCTTGCAGCCATTTGGAATCCATCTCATCCCTCTTCCCCGGTCGAACCGTTCCGGACAGTCACGACCACTCTTTTTTCCTCCCCATTGTAGCATGAACAGTAGCATTGCACAAGAGCGATCGCAAAAAAATCCGATTTTTCGTCAAATAGTGTGGAACTGCTGCTCAAGATAAAAAAGAGCGCCGCCGTCCGAAAATTCCGAACAGCGGCGCCGCTTATATCAGGATTGTATTTGGGGAAACGCTTCCCGCCTCAGAAGCTCGAGATCTTGCCAACGGCAAATTGCAAAATCAAGCGGGCATCGGTGGTGTTCACCACGCCATCACCGTTGACATCGCCTGCGCTCTGCTGGGCACTGTTCAGCGTGATCTTATTGACCGCAAACTGCAGCGCCAAACGCGCATCGGTGGTATTGATCTCACCGTCACCATTGATATCGCCCTGAAGACCGTCAACAGTCTCGAGCGCCTTCACCGCAGCCGCCAGATCCGCAATCGCACCCTTCAGCTCCGCCTCAGTCGCAGCCTCATTGGCCAGGACCTTCTTCGCGGCCGCCACGGCGGTCTTCACCGCCGCCACGCTCTCGCCGGTGTACTGCGCGACATAATCGTCAGCCACCGTGTTCTCCGCGCTGTCGGTCAGCTCCTTCAGCAGCGCGGCATCCTGCGCCTCAACCTCCAGCATCACGTTGTCCACCAACGTACCGAAGGTGCCGTCCTCAGCCGGGACATGGTCATAGGTAATCATGATATCGGTAATCGTCTTGCCGGCGAGGCTGTCGTCCAGCATGACCTTCACCTTTGTCCACTTACCGATCTCCGCCTTCCGGCCGACAAGGCCGCCCTGCACATCGCTCAGCGCCGTACCGTCGCTGAACAGCAGGTCGAGATAGACATACGCGCCGTTTTCATTCAGCGGCATCACGTTGTACTCGAAGGACAGACCTTTTTCCACCAGAATCTTCGTGTGACTGAAGCCGATCGCCATTTCCAGCTTGGGACAGGCGTTCCCGTCGTCGTCCCTGGTATAAACCTTGCCCTCGAACAACGCGGCAAAATCGCCCTGCAGTGTCGAGGAAAGCACGTTCAGACCATAGTCGTCGCTGACAATGCTGTCCAAATCATTCATGTGATAGGAACCGAGGTTCGAGAACTCGACGTTGCCGACATACCGGTCTTCCGGCCAGGTAAAGTCGCGCGCCACACCGACGTCGATCTTGCCGAGCGTGCCGTTCGTGGCATAGCGGCCCTCAAAGCCATTGCGGTAATACACCGGGCCAAGCGAGTGCGGAACCGGCACAACCGCCGGGACATCTTCATAGGCCAGCTCACCGCTCGCCACCTTCCGGGTCATCTCGGTCACCGCACCGGCAGCCCGGAGATAGAAGTCGGAGGAGAGCCAGGAGCCGTCCGCGGACAGAGTCAGGAAATACTGCAAACCCGTCGGGATATCAAAGGAGTCGGAGGCGGCCTTCATGTAAGCCGTACCCTCGTCATATTCATCAAACATCGCAAAATAGATGCTGTCCATCTTGTAGCCCGCAGCACGCAGCGCCTGGGTCCAGAGGAACTGGCCCGCCTCGCGCGCAATGGCATTGGGCTCGTCTTTCTCATGACCCTTCAGGTTCGACCAGGCGAAGCCCGGATACAGAACCGGCTGATAGTAGTATGTGTGATCCTTCGTGTTGTGCGCTTCGATCCAGGCACTGTCGTTCTTGAGCTGATCCGCCTGATTCATGCGGCCGACCATCCAGGGGGACAGCATGTCGAGCGCCTCAAAGACCTTCGCATAGTCGCCCTCTTCCTCGACCCAATTGTTCTGCGGAATACCGCCGATGACGAAATAGCCGCGATCCTGGAACCATTTCACCATATCCAGCGCCACAGCCGCGCTCGGATACCGGTCGTTTTTCTCTTCCTCTTCCGGCGTCTCATAAGCCAGACCCCAGAGGCAGACAACCGGTTTGCCGTCGGCATGGCCATAGGCCTTCGAGCTGACAACGCCCTTGCGCTCCACATTGTAGATGAAGTCATACTGGATCTGCTTCAGCGCCTTCTCGCCAAGCCCGCCGCTGCCGGAGAGATCATACATGACATAGAAGGTCTTGTCATATTTCTCCGCCTTTTCCGCAATCGTCTGGAGATGGTTGCGGGCGGAGGACTCGCTGGCAGTCGTAGCCGAATAGAACCGCTGCACGGCAAAGCCGCCAATGCCGTATTCGGAAATCCATTTAAAATGCGTGTCGATAATCTCGGGGTCGTGAGAATTGAAGAGCTGCGCCTTCTCGCCGTTGCCGAGATCCGAGAAGCCGGTCTGGTAAAGCGTCGCACCCGCCTCGAGATAATCCGAGACATCCGGCCACATCTCAACCGAGAGACGGCCCGCCTCCGGACGGCCGCCGCCGTTCCAGTGGCCCCAGCCCGCGTTGGTCTTCTCGCTCGCGGTAAACCACGCCTGATAGCCGGCCATAGAGGTGCCGATGACATTGTTCGTCTCGGTCTGCGGTTTAAACTCCGGCGGATCAAATTCGAGTGCATTCTCAACGCCGAGGGTCACCGTCACCTTTTTCAGATACAGGCCGCTGTCGTTCATCGGATTCTCACTGACACGGAAGTCGCCGCCCGCGTTCTGCGAACCCGCAAACTTACAGTTGGAAAGCGGCGCATCCGTCCAGACCAGGTCATTCGTACCCTTCTTCGGGAGCGGCAGCATGTCGTAGCGCGGATTCGTCGTATTCGAGATCAGATTGTCCGGATCCGCGTTAAACTGGAACAGCAGGTTGTTGGTGCCCACATCGTAGTATTCAAAACGGACCGTCGCTTCAGGAGACGCTTTGATCTTCTTGCCGGCGTCCGTCGAGGTGTCGATTTTAAAATACATGTACTTGGTGACATTCGCTACATAGTCACTCAGTTCTTTGCCGTCTTTCGTGGTAACTTCGAGCGGCACGATCTCCCACACGCCGTCGGCATCACCGGAATTGGCCACATTCAGGCCGTTCGAGACAGGGCCGTCTTTTCCAAAGGTAATACTGATCGAGACCGGCGCCTCTTCCCCGGCCGCCAGCGTCAGCATAGAGCTTCCGACCAGGCCAAGCGTCATGGCCGCAGACAGAGTCCATGTCAACAGTTTCTTCAACAAATCTTGTCCACACCTTTCCAAATTCCCTGCGTATCATCAGCGACGGCAACCCGCCCCTTATACGCTTTGATAATATTTACACAGCATTCTATAAGCGAACCACAGGCACACATACCGGCCGGATTCCGGGCAGCAGCTTCCCCAAACACCGCTGTCCAATCACCGACGCAGCTTCACCCGATCTTTTATAAAATGCGATGTGCCAAAATAGATCATGTCTGCTCTTGTACAGTCCGAGCAGCTTTTCAACAGAGGTATCAGAAGCGCCCGGATGGCGTTTCCCATCCGGGCGCTTGCCGATACACTTTATGGATTTACTGAAACAATTGGATTCTCAGAAGCTTACTTCTGCTCTTTTTTCTTCAGAACCACAGCGGAAACCGCAGCGGCAGCAACCGCCAGCAGCGCCACCGGCAGAACCGCACTGGCTTCGCCAGTCTCGGTCTCGCCAGGCAGAGCTTCCGTCGTCGGAGCAACCGTCTCGGCGGGCTCCTCATTGGAAGGCTCTGTCTCCTCGTTAGAGGGATCAGTCTCTACCGGATCATCCGTCGGCTCCGGCTTGGTCTCAATCGGCTTCTCGGTCGGATCCGGCTCCGTTTCAGTCGGATCCGGCTCGGTCTCGGTCGGGTCCGGCTCCGTTTCAGTCGGATCCGGTTCCGTCTCAGTCGGATCCGGCTTGGTCGGATCCGTCGGTGTTGTCACCTTCAGAGCCTCTGCTAGCGCCTCAGCGGCAACCAGCACATCGCGGACAGTCGCTTCATCGCCGTTGATCGCCTTCGCCGCGTCAATCGCAGCCTTCAGCGTCGCCTTTTGATCCGTAGTCCACTTCGAAGTATCGGCTTTCTCTGCCTCAGCAACCGCATCTGCCAGCTTCGCAGTCTCCTGCTTGCCATAGTCGCTGGTATTGGCCGCACCCGCATACGGGGTCAGAACAATGTCATCCAAGCCAACAGTCAGGTCTTTCGTCAAATTCACACAGAAAAGGCGCATCTTCTTGATCGTCTTCACCTGGCCGGCGGAATCACCCATGTTCTTCACAGGAATCTGGATCTTGTTCCAGCCGTTGGTCAGCCCCTGCAGACTCGCCAGCTCATACTGCAGCTCAATCTCATCCTGAACCTCCGAGAGCTCAAGACAGCTGCCGGGCGTAATCGCCGTCACATCACTGACATACAGCCAAGCTTCCACATAATAGGTGTCCAGCCAATTCTCCGGCAGCTTGGAGAAATCGACATTCAGCGAATTGTCATTTGCCTGAATGCCGGCCCAATTATTAGCCGAGGAATTCATGATGGCACCAACGCCCTGCTTCTTGTTGGTCTTATCCAGCGTCACGTTGCCGCCATACTTCGCGGCATCATCCATGTCGTCGACCACCAGAATCGGCATTTTTTCCGGCACAGGAGGCTCTTCACTGCCGCCTTTTTTCTCACCGAACTCCAGATACTGCTCCGGCGCATCCGTCGCATAAATCTTCGCATAGCTCAGATTCAGCTTCGTACCGTTGCCGTACTTAAAGAACAGATTGTCCGTGCCGTAATTGGCTGTAATCTTCAAGGTATAAGAATTCAGCGTCTTGCCGTCGCGCACAGCGCCTTCCACCGTGCCCGGATTGTAGGAAGACTCGTTCTCAGAGCCCTCACCCTTTGCAATCATAAAGAGCTCGTTCGGGAAAGTGGCGTCCGCCGTTGCCGGCGCATCCAACGTGTACTGCACTTCGACGGTGAGCTCTTTCTCACCGGCCGCAATCACACTGGTATTGTTCACAAGCGTCAGGGTCTTCCAATCGCCCGGGAACACATACGCGCCGTCCGCGTTCAGCGTGACATCCTCGTTCGGCGCAAAGGTCAGGGCGTTCTCAGGAGCCGGGGCATCTTTCTTAGCAAACTCAATCGACACCACCTTCGTGGGATCCTCGGTGTCATAGGCCTTCAGGCTCCGGATATACAGGGATCCATCCACAACCCAGTTGCCGATCTTGGCGATCATATCGCCGTCCACTTTCGTGGGATCAAACTTATCCGTGGTCATGGTGCAGACACCCCACTCACCGACCTTCGGCGTGGGTTTCCAATTACCGTGCGCGGCAAAGCCGTTGAAATAGGGATCCTCCGTCTTGTCGTTGACGCCATGCCAGCCTTCCTCATCGCCAAAGCAGAAGAAGAACCGGTCATTGAGGTTCGTGGTGTCGAACATAACCTCGACCTCATACGTGACCTTCTTGGAATCCGCGAGGATACCATCGGCATCACCGATGCCGAACCAAGTGTTGTCCTTGCCGCCCATCTTCCAGGCGTACTGGTCATCTATCTCGACGATTTCACCATTGGTGTTGTCTTCCAGGTCAATGGTCGTCGTCGCGCCGGTCAGCGTATACCGCTCGTCAACCGGATCCGGCTCGTCGGGGGTCGTGTCTTCTACCAGTTCGCCCCAGGAAGCTGTCCGCACAGAGCCATCAGCGAGTTTCGCCGAGAAGGACAGACCGCAGATATAGAACGCTCCGCCGTCGGCAATCTCAAAGCCGAGATACCAGTCGTCCTTTCCGTCAACGCCCAGAACCTGTTCCGCGCGGGTAACGGTATAGGTCTTCCATTCTCCCGCCTTCAGCCCGGCATCCATCAATTTGACGGCGCCTCTTTCGGGCGTGGGATTGCCATCCTTGCCAACTGTCTCCAGCCGCATCAGATCATCGTTCGGATTTCCGTTCTCCGGATCTCCATCATCCGTCCCCTTGGCCCAGAAATAGGAGAAGGACACCGTCACATCCACAACATCGTTGCTGGTCAGCCCCATCCACTTGGCGAGCCGTCCCTGGTTGTAGCTGAAATCACCACCCGCGATGCTGTAAACATCACGGCCATCATACTGCATCAACTGCGTGTTATCATGACGCCAGCTGAACTCCGGCAGGGAAAGATTACTATAGTCCGGATAGGTGACCTCGCCCCACTGGCAGGCCTTGGTCGTTCCATCCTCCAGCGTCACCGTATACTTCATACCGGCAATATACATGGAATCATTCGGGAGGCTGGTCGTAACATCAACCTCATCCTTGCCGGCTTTGCCGATGCAAGCATCTGTGCGTTCGCTCGTATAAACAACCCAGCGGCCCGGCACACCGGCAACCTGCGGCAACTCTTCCACGCCGTTGCCGTTCGCAGTCTCGACCGTGCTGCCGTCCTGCTTCAAGGTCTTGAACTGGAACCATCTGTCGCCATTATTAGCATTTTGCTTCCAGTAGATCATCGCCTCGATCTTCATATCCACAACATGGCCATCCGCCGTTTCTTCAAGGCCGAGAGCCCTGGCGATCATACTGTTGTTGACAGTGGCCCGGCGAGTGCCACCATTACCGAACTGGTAGGCGACCTTGCCGTCAAAGTCCGTGGTATGCGGCACACCGTCCTGTGTCTCCGCATAGCCGAAGCCTCCCTCCAAAGGAAGGACCTCCGGATCCTCCGCGCCTGTCAGCAGGGCAATACCGCTCATCGCAGCAATGACCATCGCCACAGACAGACACAGAGCCAACAATTTTTTGCTCATAGGGGGTTTTCATCCTTTCTGAAATAAATTTACCGACGTTCACGTGCACTCTTCAATTGGAACTACACGGTACACACGAACAATTCTGTACGCTCTTCAGTATACTACGATTGAACCGTCTTGTCAATGCAAGTTGAAACAAAAAGGCAAAACTCATAAATACTCACGGCCTTTTTTTGGTAAAATGCTCATAATATTTTCAAAGCTGCCATATATAGTACCACAGCAAACAGGCGCGGATAATCCGCGCCTGTTTGCTCCGACGTCAACTGCTCACCGGACCATTGAGCAGCAAATCATGAAAGTTCGGGCCATCGTCCGCGATTTCCCGCACCGGTTCCAGCGCCGCCCCCATATTTTCGAGCAACCGATGATAAAACGCGAGATGTTCAGGGGAATCCGGCTCCATCCGCACCGTCGTCACCGCGACGGTGCCACTGCCAATCGGCAGCGAAATGAGCGCAGCTCCCGGCTGCTTTTCGAGATGCTCATACAGCACAACCCCGCCGCATTTGGCATTTTCCGGCACATTGTTAAACAGCGACCAGTCGACGTTTGCCGCCTCCAGCAGCACCCGACCGCGTGTCGCCAGCTCGCCGGTCATACCATGATCCATAATCGCCTTCTGCACCCGGCCTTCGGCAAAATACAGCGCCTCGAGCCCGAGGGAATCCACCCACGGATCCGCCTCTCCCCGCACCAGCATGGTCGCCTGGCGATCGGCCAGCTCCACTTGATAGGGAAGCCATCCGTTCGCCCTCGCCGCTGAGGCTGCATCCGGGATCAACACCAGCACAGAACCGCCCGCCGCCGTCACAGCAGCCAACGTCTCTCCCGCCGATTCGCCGCAACTGCCCGCGTCGATGATTGCCAGCTCACCGTCCAGAGAAAAGCGTGCACCCGCCATGCCAAGCGCCCGATAGGCTGCCGAGTCCGGACTTCCGACAAAACGGAGCGACAGCGGCCGCTCATAAACCGGCGGTTCCGGTCTGGCCGGGATTTTCACCCGCCATTTGTCGTCCAGCGCGGGGTCATACCGCAGTGCATCCCGCATGGCCTCCGCCATACCGAGCGGCCGGTATTCCGGCAGCGCCGGATCGAAACCGGGATTCAGCGTCCCGACATAGGGTGGAATCCGCTCGATATACATGCCCGGCCTTCCCTCCTCGAAATCCGGGAAGAACACACCGTCCTCGAAGGTCGGCAGCCGGGAAAAATCGTCGTAACCATAGGGCAAATGCTCGAGTCCGAACCACATCAGCTCACTCGGCGAGAAATAGATCAATCGGTTGTCGAAATGTCGAAGCTGGTTGTAGAGATCGATACCGAGCGCCTGATTACGACCCGCATAACTCTCAAAAGCGCGCTCGCCGTTGAAGATCGCCAGCTGCTCGGGACGGGCATAATAGGTGCCGCCGTTTTCACCGACCACCATCGGCTTGGTCACGTCCGCGGGCAGGTCGCAAATCCCGTGGCCATAGTGCTTACTCCAGACCGGCAACGTCCCACGCAGATCTTCATCGCCGTCGCAGGTCACAAATTCCCGCGTCACGTCCAGCCGCCGCGTCCGGTTGCCGAGCTCAAACAGCTTCGCATAGGCCGCCGCCTCGTCCCGCTTCGCGGCCTCATCATAGAGAAAAATGGCAAACAGCTCGTTGCCGAAGCTCCAGCCAAACACACTCGGGCGGTTGCGGTCGCGGAGAATCAGGCCATCGTAATGGGCGGCATAGCGTTCCCAGGCCACGTCGTCCTCGAAGTTCAGGGTCAGGCAGCTTCCGAAAATTGCGGTTTCATCCAGCACCGCTATGCCCATCTCGTCGGCCACATCCAGAAATACCCGCGGATGAATCTGTGCATGCAGCCGCACGGCGTTGCCTCCGACGCTTTTGATCAGCCCGTACCAGCTCCGAATGAACCGGCGGGAAAACATAAAGGGCCCGAAAGGATGACAGATATCGCCGACGAGATGGATTTCTGCGCCGTTCAAATAGAGCTTTTGCCCCCGCAGGTGATACTGCCGCCAACCGAAACGGGTCGATTTCCGGTCGGCAATATCCGTCGCTGTGAGCGCCAGCTCGACGGTATACAGATGCGGCGTCTCCGGCGACCAGCAGGCGAGCCGTCCCGCGACTGTTTCCGTGCAGGTAATGGTGGCGGTGCTGTGCGGACCGAGCAACAGCGTCCGATCCGTCAGCGCCATCACCGATTTCCCGCTCCGGGAGGCCGGAACGGCGTCAATCGAACAGTCGATCCAGGGGCAAACCTCGCCGCCGAGCTGCACGGTCTGCGGCCGGTCGGTGTCGTTGCGGATGGTGACATCCAGTTCGAGGGTATCGCTGTCCAGCAGCGGTTTGACATAGACGTCCTCAATCGACACCGACGGCACTGCCAACAGATAGACATCCTGCCAGATACCTGCCAGATCCTGCGTATTGGAACCATGGGCATACGGAGTGCGCATGTTTTTATAGGTCGCGCTCTGATGATTATACAGCCGGAGATGGCGGACGCCAACCAGCAACTCATTTTCCCCTTCATGCAGGACATCGGTCACATCGCAGTCGAATGGCAGATAGCCGTCAAAATGCTCGCCGACCTGTTCGCCGTTGACATAGACATCTGCATGTCCCATGACCGCCTCAAAATGCAGCAGGATCCGCATGCCCGCCCAATCATCGGGCACCGTAAAACTGCGGCGCAGCCAGCCCATCTCCGCATGATCCCATTCAGCGGGATAACTCGGGTAATAGAGCGAATCCGGCCGATAGCGCATCTCCTCGCGCGAACGGTCGACCCGTCCGTTGCCCCAGATGTTGCCGTTCCAGGGCGAGGGGATGCGGATCGGCGTATTGCTCCAGTCCGTCTCCTGCGGCAGCGGCAGCGCCGGCGGCTCGACCATCACGCAGCAGGTTGCCCGCAACTTCTTCCTCTCGTCCGAGCGCACCTACACCCGCAAGCTCTACGAGATCGCGATGTCCTTCAAGATCGAAAAAACGCTTACGAAGGACCAGATCCTCGAGATCTACATGAACCAGATCTATCTGGGTCAGCGCGCCTACGGCTTCCAGAGCGCCGCACGAACCTACTTCGGCCGCTCGCTCGACCAGATCTCGATCGGCGAGGCCGCCACGCTCGCGGGTCTTCCCGTCGCGCCTTCGGCCTACAACCCGATCGTCAATCCGACGCGCGCCACCATGCGCAAGAACTACGTGCTCGGACGCATGCGCGATCTCGGCTACATCGACGAACTCACCTATGAGACCGAGAAGGCCCAGCCGATGCAGCCCCGCCGCGTCGCCACGCAGCAGGAAATCGTGACCTCCAACATGAGCGAGGAGTTCGTCACCGCCAAGTACGCGGCCGAGCTTGCCCGCATGCTCGTCTACGACGTGTTCAAGGAGGAGACCTACTCGCGCGGCCTCAACGTCTACACGACGATCGACATGGGCGCCCAGAAGACGGCCGTCGACGCCGTCCGACGCCAGCTCATCTCGTATGACCGCAAGTACGGCTACCGCGGTCCCGAGTCCTACATCGACCTCGGCCCCGCCGACAAGCACGCCGAGAACATCCGCGCCGCGATCGCCAAGACGACCGCCTCTCCCTTCATGGTCGCCGCCGTCGTCACCGAAGCCGATCCCAAGGTCATCAAGGCCGCCCTGTCGGCC
>ERZ1026998.627-NODE-627-length-11363-cov-4.151574_pt1 | contig 11363 bp, 8 predicted proteins | sample MGYA00519288_ERZ1026998 | MGnify/ENA primary metagenome ERZ1026998 (study PRJEB26926, sample SAMN06164454) | human gut metagenome | biome: ENVO:00009003; feature: ENVO:2100002; material: ENVO:00002003 | host: Homo sapiens | place: USA | collected 2012 ...
TCTCGTGGGCTCGGAGATGTGTATAAGAGACAGCACTCGGACTTTTGTCTGTTGCGTTCAATATAAGCCTTCCGGAAACAATTGACAAAACGGTTTCGGATATTGCGGCGGTTGCAACTCCGCTTGCGCTGATTGTACTCGGTGCGTCTGTCACATTTGACAGCATAAAAGGCTGTTCACGCAACCTCATAATCTGCATAATCGCAAGACTTGTTGTTGTGCCGGCACTTTGTCTGGGTACGGCGGCGCTTATAGGAATCAGAGGAGTTGACTTTGTGTCGCTTATCGGACTTTTTGCATCGCCGTGTGCGGTTTCGTCATTCACAATGGCTCAGCAAATGGACAGCGACTTCAAACTTGCAGGTTCGGCGGTTGTGTTCACTTCGGTTTTAGCGTGTTTCACGATGTTTTTGTGGATTTTCTTCTTCAGACAGGCAGGTTTCTTTTGATAATCTACACAAATTTCAGACACATGATTTATTCAATGTGTAAAGTTAAACGATATTATTACTATCAATAACAAAAAATAGTATAACAGTCTTGACTTTTATTACTGTTAGTGTTAGAATACTCGCATAGGGTAACGGTTTGCAAGAAATTACTTGAAATACTGCAAGGTTAAACTGTTGCTTTATTAAACAGCTATTTCCTTCTTTTTTTATTATTTTGTGGGCGTAAGAAAACGGAGTGCGTAATGCACTCCGTTTTCTTTTATACGAATTTTCTGAATATAACAAAATAATTGCAACACCGTAGCATCCGCCCATACATTTAAACGCAACTTCTATATATACAAAAACAGTCGGGCGACAATGATTTGCATTTTGCAAACTGTCTGCCCGACCGCAATTTTCAATTTTCCATTTTCAATTTTAAAAAACTCCCGCTCGGGCATAATATGCTTTTAATATTACATACTATCTTCCCGAACCAGGTGCAGCGACACGCTGCCGATCAATCTGTTTTTTGATTTTGTCAAAGGTTACACCGTATTTTTCGGCAATGTCTTTGGCATAGCTTACACCTTGAGGCGGAGCGATGAAAACCTTGAACGAACGCTGTCCGTTTTCGACACCTGTTACCAGACTTTCAACCTTGCTGTCGCCCTTTACGGTTGTGTTCACCTCGTCAAGATTGCGAGCCAAATCGTGCATATGGGTATTAAAAATCGCCCTTGTGCCGAGATATCGCATTGATTTGACAACATCACGGGCAATGTACAAGCCCTCGGCAACATTGGTTGTTGCAAGGCTTTCGTTGAGCAAAAGCAAGCTGTAACGGCTTGCCGAAGAGAAAATTTCGGCAAGTCTTTTGCTTTCTTCACCGAGTCTGCCGAGGTCAACGGTATCGTTTTCATCGGCAGGAAAATGCGTAAAAATGCTGTCGCATGGGCTGAATTTCATCTGCGTTGCAGGAACATATATTCCGTTCTGAGCAAGCAGAAACGCAAGTCCGACCGCCTGAGTAATCGTGGTTTTACCGCCACGGTTCGGACCTGTCAGAATGTAAATTCGCCTGTCATCGTTAAAATCAATATCGTTTGTGACAATATTCAAATTCTCACCGTTTGCCGATTTTATGCCGAGTTTGAGGTTGTAAACATCTCTAAGACAGCAGTTTCTGTCCTCTTTCGGCAAAACTTCTGCCTTGCACAGCGGAAGATTTTTCTTTTTCATCTTATCACAAAGCTCTGCAAAACGAATATAGAAAATGATTTCGGGCATAAGCGAAACGAACGAGTAGCCGTTGACATTGACATATCTGTTGAGCATTGATTTTATGTCATTTACGGTTCTGCGGAGGATATCGGTCACAACATTTTTGAGTGCGTCAGACATAGGATCTGCGCCGGTCAGCGAGCTGTTCATAGTGTGGTTTACATCCTGCTGAGCGCCCACAACAAACTGTCCCAGCCCGAACTGCGAGGTTGACGGATTGGACGGATGAAAGCTTAAAAATCCCGAAACATCGTTGCCGTGGTGCAGTTCGCTGTCACGGTTTGTAAACTTCATAAATCTTTTGAGAATACCGCTGTCGGTAAATTCTTTGTCATTGAGTGAGATTACACCCACACTCTTTGGGCGGAGCAAATCGTCAAGATTCACACCGAGTGTAATGCTCTTGAGCTTTTGAGCCTTTGCAAGCGTATCTATTATATCCTTTTTTAGTTCGGGAAAACCGCTGTCATTGTAAATTGACTGAACATTTTTCTTGAGCTCAAGCAGTCCCTGCGACTTTACTTCAATTGTTTCAAGCGTGTTTTTTATTCTTGTAATGCAATCGACATAGCCGTCCATTTCACGAAGTCGGTTTACAAGCTGCCACAAGGAAGATGCCTCGGTATCCTTTTGAAAGCGCTCAATTTCACGCAAATCGTTCAGCTTTACAAGGAGTGCGGATAGATCATCACGAAGTTTCGGAAAACGGAGAAAATCCTCAAAAACATCGCAACGATATTTTATAACTTCCTCGTCATCCGTAATATTTATCAGCAGCTGCTTTATGCTGTTGCGTTCATACTGCTCTTTTGTGAGAGCGTCACATATATAATCAACCGACAAATCATTCAGCGCCTCTTTGTTGAGAGTTCTGTAGGATGCATTTGAATTTGTCGGGTGCAATAAGCTGAAATTTTCCATAATTCACCGCCGAAAAAATTTGCCGTGTAACGGCTTTAATTGAATGATAGCACAAAAAATTTTTGTTTTCAACCGACAAATCGAAAATTTGCACTTTAGCTGATTGTGTGATATCATAGCTTTGGAGCAGATTGCTCTCAAAACCAAAATAACGGTCGGGAGGATTGACTTATGGATAAAAAGATGCTTGACAGAATTAACGAGCTTGCAAAAAAGAAAAAGGAACAGGGACTTACCGAGGCTGAGCAAAAAGAACAGAAAGAGCTGTACAAAATTTATCTCGGCGAAATCCGCACACAGTTCAACGCAACACTTGACAATGTAAGCGTTGAAGAAAAGGACGGCACTGTAAAACCTTTCAAAGAGGCATACAAAAAGCCGTATGACAAAAACTGATTTTGTCATTCAAACAGAAGTCATGCGAAAATTTAATTACACAGTCAAACAAAAAAGCAGTTCCGATTTTGGAACTGCTTTTGTTTTACAAAGTTATCTAATTACTTGTATCTTCTTCCGCCCTTTTGGTTGTTCTTTGGAAGCTGAATTTCGGCAGTATCGTACTTACTGCGTCTTTCGGACTTTCTGCCTGAAGATGAGTAATCATCGGCATAATCATCGTTACTGCTGTAACGCTGTGGCTGTGCAGATTTGCTCTTTGGAGCGTTACTTCTGCCGCCGACTGTGACTCTCTTCTTTCTGTTGAGAACAGTTGAAATTACAAAGTACGCAATGCCTGCAACACCGAGTGAGAGTAAAACGAGTGAAACATAGAACATCCAATGACCGTTATCACCCTTGCTGTTATTGTTCTTGATGAAGTTAAAGTCATCACCGTCAGAACCCGATGTGTCGGTATTTTTAAGATTTTTTGCGATATCCGACCAGTCGTTGCTTGAAAGAGTTTTTTCGTCAATGTTATCGTCAGACTTGATGAGCGACGCTGACGGAGCAGTATTTGACGGAGCAACATAGGACTGACCGCCGCCTACATATGACGGCTCAGAGTAGTAGTAAGTCTGACTGCTGCTGTAATTATTGTCATAACTGTTATTGTTGTAGTCATAGCTACTGTCATAGTTATAGTTGTTGTCATATGACGAACCACTTGACGAATAGCCGGGATCTACATATGATGAACTGTCCGAAGAATCCGGATACACAGGATCGGGCTGCGGCTGCGGCTCAGGCTCCGGTGATGGTTCCGGTTCCGGTTCGGGCTCAGGCTCCGGCTCTACGGGATCAACAATAACGCTTGAATCTCCGCCGGGATCAACCTCCTCACCGACTGCCGATACGGAAAAGCTCACAGCAGAAATGCTCAAAAGTGCCGTCAGAAAAATTGCGCAAAGCTTTGAATGTTTTTTCATAAAAGCCCCTTTCTTCAGAATAATCTGAAAATGCGTCTGTTGTATGTCCGATATCAATTACTTTGAGCTTTTATCGGATGCCGATGTTGTTGACGCCGATGTTGTAGGCTCAACCGCAACGAAGAAGAGTTCGGGCTTATACTTGTCAATAACCGAAGTGTTTTCTTCATACTTGAGTTTCTCTGCAAGACTGTCAATATACTTTGAAAATTCGTCTGACTTCATTGACGCAAGTACACCGGCTCTGTTTGATTCGTTGCCGATATAGCTGTCAACATCCTTGTTGACGTCTTTCTTATAAACGAGATAGTAGATTGCGCTGTCGCCGCTGCCAACCTTGAGAGTTTCAGCCTTGCCTGTTTTAAGCTTGCCGATAGCCTTTTTAAGCTCGTCACCGATTGAGCTCTTGTCGAGAACTTCTACATTTGAAACAGAAGAATCTGTTCCCGAACCGCTTGACTTCTTGTATGATGCAATAACATCATCAAAAGAACCGCCCTTGTTAAGGTCATTCTTGTAGCCGTTAAGCTGATCCTCAACCTTCTTTATTTCCTTGTCGCTCATTGCAACATTCTTTGATGAACCTGCCTCATCTTTTGTTGATGTATAAAGGTTCACGGGAAGATATGAGTAGTCCGTATAGTTTTCCTTGAAATACTTTGTAAGGTCGGCGTCGGAAACTTCCTTTGAACCGCCCTTGCCGTAAACTGCTTTGAAGAGAGCCTCATACTTTGTGTTGTAGAGAGTTGTGCAGTATGCAAAGCTGTCGAGTGAAACGCCGTACTTTTCATACTGCTTCTTCATCGGCATTACATAACCCTGTGACGCATACGGGCCGACATTCCAGTATGTTTCAGCCTGACTTGTTGCGGAGTCAAGAGTTGCCTGACCGATGTTTACATTTTCCTTTTTAAGCTGTTCGTCAACTACGAGGTAGCTGAGGCACATTTTCTTAGCCTGATCTTTAATCCACTCTCTTGCAACCTGCTCGTTGCCGTCATCGTCCTTGATTTTTTCATCAAGCCACTTGTCAGATGTCGAATCATAATCGTCAAGCTTTTTAGCAAATGACTCAGCCTGACTGTAAGCTGCATTGAGTGAGTAGATATAAACGCCGATGGCAAGCTCGTTGTCGCTTGTCTTATACGACCATTCTTTGTTAAGAGTTGTGGGTGTACAACCTGCAATTGCAAAAACTGAGAACATCATAACAATTGCAAGTAAAAATGAACCAACCTTGATATTAGGCTTCATAGTTTTTTACCGTCCTTCTGAAAAATTAAATGCAAAGTGTCCTGCAAACACACTTTCACAGGATAATGTACCTTACGATTATACACAAAAAAATCGTCATTGTCTACATTTTTATAAAATTTTGTTGAGAATTTCCACCGAAAAACAGCATTTCTGTACTTTCGGGAGGTTTTTTCTTAACAAATTACGGTTTCATGCCGTAAAATTACTGCACACCGAAAATTTTGGTGAGGATTTCAAGCGGAGCGGAACTGTTTTTGCACTCAACCGCAACGCACGGTTTTGCTCCGGCAACAAGCTTTGCCTTTCCGCCCAAAGCAATGAGCAAGTCGGCAACCTGAGGGGATTTGAGTTCGTTTACAAAGAGCATGAGCGTTGTGCCGTTCTGTCTGATTTCGTAAATGCCCATTGAGTAAGCCTTGTTACGCACAAGGGCAATGTCGATAAGTCCGAGAACCGAGTTCGGAATCTTGCCGAATCTGTCCTGCAACTCGTCAATAACATCGTCTGCGTCCTCGTTACTGCGGATATCGGCAATTCTGCGGTAAACATCAAGACGAAGTGTAAGACTTTCAACATAGCTTTCGGGAATATGAGCGTCAACCGAAATATCAATAAGACAGTCGAGGTCTTTTGTGACATTCTGCTCGCCCTTTTCCTCGCTTACTGCCTCATCAAGAAGCTTGAGGTACATATCGTAACCGACCGATTCCATATGCCCGTGCTGCTGTGCACCCATAATATTGCCCGCACCTCGCAGTTCAAGGTCACGCATTGCAATGCGGAAGCCGCTGCCGAATTCTGTAAATTCCCTGATTGCGGCAAGCCTTTTCTGCTGAATCTCCGTGAGAACCTTGTTCCGTCTGAAGGTAAAGTAGGCATATGCCCTTCGTGAACTTCTGCCCACACGGCCTCTGAGCTGATGCAACTGCGAAAGTCCCATACAGTCGGCATTTTCTATAATAAGGGTGTTGGCATTCGGCAAATCGACACCCGTTTCGATAATTGTCGTGCAGACAAGCACATCAATCTCCTGTTCAAGCATCTGTCGCCAAACTTCGCTGAGTTCGCCCTCTTTCATTTTGCCGTGACCGATTGCGATTTTTGCCTCGGGAACAGCCTCCTGAATTTTTGCGGCACATGAAGAAATTGTTTCAACATTGTTGTGAAGATAGAACACCTGACCGCCACGGCGGAGCTCACGGCGGATTGCCTCGTTGATAACCGCATCATCGTGTTCAAGCACATAGGTCTGAACAGGCTGACGGTTTGTCGGCGCTTCTTCGATAACGCTCATATCACGCAGACCGCTCATCGCCATATTGAGGGTTCTCGGAATAGGAGTAGCCGAAAGCGTAAGCACATCGACATTTTTGCACAGTTCCTTGAACCTCTCCTTTTGAGCAACACCGAAACGCTGTTCCTCATCTATGATTGCAAGTCCGAGGTCACGGAATTCAACATCCTTCTGCACAAGTCTGTGGGTTCCGACAATCATATCAATTTCTCCTCGCTTTAGCTTTTGGAGAATTTCTTTCTGCTGTTTTGCTGTACGGAATCTTGAAAGCAGTTCCACACGAACGGGATAGCCCTCAAAACGCTTGATTACCGTCTGATAATGCTGCCATGCGAGGATTGTTGTGGGGCAGAGCAATGCGCATTGCTTTGAATCTGCAATACACTTAAAGGCGGCACGGAGTGCAACCTCTGTTTTGCCGAATCCGACATCACCGCAGAGAAGTCTGTCCATCGGCGACGAACGCATCATGTCATGCTTGATTTCCTCACAACAACGCAACTGGTCGGGAGTTTCGTCATATTCAAAGCTGAGTTCAAAATCTCTCTGCCACTCGTTATCAGCCGAAAAGGCATAGCCCTTGGCTTTCATACGCTGTGAGTAAAGCTCAATAAGCTCCTTGGCAATGTCCTTGACAGAGGTTTTAACCCTTGCCTTTGCCTTTTGCCAGTCACCCGAACCGAGTCGGTTAAGCTTAACCCTTGAATCCTCTTTCGGACCTATATATTTTGCAACCATATCAAGCTGTGTGACAGGCACATAAAGCACATCGCCCTTTGCGTAGTCAATCTTGATATAGTCCTTTATAACTCCGTGAGTATCAATTTTTCTTATACCGCCGAACACACCGATACCGTGAACATTGTGTACAACATAATCACCGGGGGCAAGCTCTGAAAGGCTGTAAATTTCCTGTCCCATCTTTTTCTTCTTCTTTTTTGACTTTTCGGGACGGTACGAAACCTGACTGTAGGTTATTGCAAAAAACTTTTGTGACGGATACTCAAAGCCCGCACTCAATGCACCCTGCATAACAAGCAGTTCGCCCTTTGAAATCTTATCCGCACCCTCGCTGTAAACAGCGTTTATGCCGTCTGCGTTAAAGGTGTCACAAAGATTTTTGGCTGCTCTTTCTGTTCCTGCAAAGATAACGCCCTTGCTTTCGGGGGTAAAAAGTCCGTCAACATCTTCTTTTAGCTGTTTATATGAACCGCCCCATGCTGAGAGCTGTTTTGTTGAAAAGCTGATGATTTCCGACAGCTTGATAGGCATACTTCCGTGAACAAAGTTTTCAAGCACGATTGTTCCGTGACTTTGCAAAAACTCGGTACATTCGTTGAATGTGAGCGCAAAGCGGTCAAAACCTCTGCAAAGGGTTCCGTCCTCAAAGCCTTGCATAAGGGTTTCATTGCTGATAAAGTCCATCGACTTTCCCCGTTCCTGAATTGCAGTAAATTCGGACGCAAAAACGAGGGTGTTTCTGTCGAGATAATCAAAAAGCGACTCGGGTTTATCGTAAATCTGATTGATAAATTTGTCCGCATTGGCAATCATTGCACCGCTGCGGATAAGCTCTGCCTCTGAAAAAAGTTTTTCCTTGGCTTTGGCGCTGTTCTTGGAACGGAGGAGCTTTGCCTTGTGTTCAATTTTATCTGCAAGGGCGGCTCTGTCCTCAATTACGATTTCGGTTGAGGGCGAAAGCGTAATTTTGTCAGCCTTTTTAAATCTTCTCTGTGTTTCAATGTCAAAATAGCTGAGGTCGGTAATTTCATCGCCCCAAAATTCACATCTCACGGGATAGTCGCTGTCGGGCATAAAGAAGTCGAGAATACCGCCTCTCAGCGAAAACTGACCGCTGCCCTCTACCGCATCAAAGCGTTCGTAGCCGAGCAGAGTAAGTGCCTTTGTCGCCTTTTCAAGCGAGAGCTCCCTGCCCTCTTCAAATTCAATAACCGATTGTTCAAGCACATTTCTCGGAACGGTAAGCTGTGCCGCCGCATCAACACACGCAATTGCAACATCACATTCGTGGTTGATAAGCTTGAGCAAAACTTTAAGTCTTGCGTGCTCGTACTCGTGCGAACGGCTCTGAAAGTCAAGAAAGTTGAAGTCACGCACGGGATAAACATAGGCACGAAGTCCCATGCACGAAAGGTCGTTGCACAAAGTTTGCGCCTCTTTTTCATCGGAGGCAAGACAAAATGCCGTGACGCCCTTGAGGCGGCACAGCGCATAGATGATATTTGATTTGTTAATTGTTGAAAGTCCCGAAGCACAGACCGTTCTGCCCGGCTTGACATTCTTTTCAAGCGTTTTGAAAACGGGCGAGTCTTTCAGAACATCAACAAGAAAGTTGAGATTATTCATTTCTTTGTCCCTTTTCAGTTGAACAAATTCATAGCACGGTCGGTTTTGCCGTCAATAATAAGCTCGATTGCCTTTTTGGCATTGTCAAAAATTTCATCAAGCTTTTTCATTTCATCGGGAGTGAACTTTGAAAGCACCCAGTCGGCAAGGTCCCAGTCGGGATTTGGCTTTGCGCCTATGCCAACCTTGATGCGGGGGAATTTATCGCTTCCGCTGAGATAGATGATACTGCGCATTCCCCTTTGACCGCCGTCACTGCCCTTTGAACGGATACGCATTTTTCCGACATCAAGCGAGATATCGTCAAAAATTACAATGACATTTTCGGGAGGAATTTTGTAGAAGTTCATCGCCTCAACAACTGCCTGACCGCTGTTGTTCATATATGTTGTGGGTTTCATCAGCATAACTTTTGCGCCGTTTACAGTGCAAGTGCCGATAAAGCTTTTGTATTTTATTTTGTTCACATCACAACCGAGCTTGTCGGCAATGTGGTCAATTGCAAGCCAGCCTGCGTTGTGACGAGTGTTTTCGTATTTTCTGTCGGGGTTGCCGAGTCCCACTACAATGTACTCGATTGAACCCGTTGATTTGTTTTTTCCGAACATATCCGTTTTCCTTATATCCTTATACTAATATAGAATTCATTATTACATTATACATTTTCACTTATGAAAAATTTGCAGTAAAACAGCGAAACGGCGGGTTAGTTAAAACCCGCCTGTTTAATTACATAATTAAATTGTTCGCCTATCAACCGATTGTTCGCTTATCAACCGAAAGCGGCTGTGAACGGCTTGTCGTTGTAGATTCTTGCGATAGCCTCTGCAAATGTAGGAGCAACAGGAAGAATTGTGAACTTGTCAATCATCTTTTCCTTCGGAACAGGAATTGTGTCAAGAAGAACAACTTCTTTGATTGCGCTGTTCTGGATTCTCTCAATTGCAGGACCTGAAAGAACTGCGTGAGTAGCGCAAGCGTAAACCTCTGTTGCACCGCCCTTTTCAACAATAGCGTTAGCGGCATTGCAGAGAGTACCTGCTGTGTCAATCATATCGTCAACGAGGATAACTTTCTTACCCCTAGCGTCACCGATGATGTTCATAACCTCACAAACATTAGCCTTTGGTCTTCTCTTGTCGATAATAGCAAGACCTGTGCCGATTTTTGATGCAAAGTTTCTTGAACGAGTTACAGAACCGAGGTCGGGAGATACAACGATATAATCATCATTTTTGCCGCCGATTTTCTCTCTCATATGGTTTGCGAGAAGTGACGCACCCTGAAGGTGGTCAACAGGAATGTTGAAGAAGCCCTGAATCTGATTTGCGTGAAGATCCATTGTAAGCACACGGTCAGCACCTGCACAGGTGATGATGTCTGCACAAAGCTTAGCCGAGATCGGATCTCTTGCCTTAGCTTTTCTGTCCTGTCTTGCATAGCCGAAGTATGGCATAACAACTGTGATTCTTGCAGCAGATGCACGCTTCATGGCATCAATCATTATGAGCATTTCCATAAGATTGTCGTTGACGGGAGCACAGGTTGACTGAACAATAAAGCAGTCGCTGCCACGAACAGATTCGTGAAGAGAAACAGAGATTTCGCCGTCTGAGAACTGTGTACAGTCACTCTTACCAAGCGGCAGACCGAGACAGCCTGCAATTCCCTGAGCTACATCAACATTTGAACTGCCGGTGAAAATTTTAATGTCCTTACCGTGAAAATTCATTGCAATAACTCCTTTGAATTTTAATGTGTGTAGTATATGTTTACCAATGATTAACCGAGCAATTAACAGCTATAACCCTTTGCCCTTGCAATTTCGTTAAGCTGTTCAAGCTGAGCCGGATCGTTTGCACCCAGAACCGTATCACTGCACTGAGCCGTGAACGCTCCGACCTTTCTTCCGTCCTCAAGCAAAAGCTTGATTGCGTCGGGAAGATAATATTCCTTTGCGCTGTTATCCGACTTGATTCTGTCGAGAACCGAAAGAAGAAGCTGACAGTCAAACCAGAATCCGCCCGAGTTTACTTCATTTATTTTGAGAGTTTCCTCATCGGCGTCTTTCTGCTCAACAATTGCACGCAGATTTCCGTTTTCGTCACGGACAATTCTGCCGTAACCTGTCGGATCGTCAACCTTTGCGGAAATAACCGTTGCGGCACAACCGTTTTCGATGTGAGCCTTTAAAGAATCCTCAATAGTCTTGCTGTCCATAAACGGAGCGTCGCCGTTGAGAATAACAACATTGCCGCTGTGCTTTTTAAGGAAATCCTTTGCCATCATCACAGCGTGACCTGTTCCGAGTCTTTCAGCCTGAAACACGCTTTCAACGGAAAAATCGAGGGTTGAAAGATACTCTTCGACACACTCTTTTTTAAAGCCCTTGACCTGTCTCTTATACACATCTCCGAGCCCACGAGACCTCTCTACATC
>ERZ1026998.629-NODE-629-length-11346-cov-4.735896_pt1 | contig 11346 bp, 1 predicted proteins | sample MGYA00519288_ERZ1026998 | MGnify/ENA primary metagenome ERZ1026998 (study PRJEB26926, sample SAMN06164454) | human gut metagenome | biome: ENVO:00009003; feature: ENVO:2100002; material: ENVO:00002003 | host: Homo sapiens | place: USA | collected 2012 ...
GCAGATGGATTTCCAGAAGTATGCTATGCAAATCACAATGTATACTCGCTGCAGAAATAACGTTGTGGCAGAATCAGATACTTCTCTTGTTGGCAGCTATAACACTGTAATTGTTGAAAACGGCGGCACGCCAATTGAAGTATATCCTGAAATAGCCGACACCTTAGAGTACATCGATGATTTAATCGCGCAGTGCGAAAGCAAGCAGGAAAATGTCGGAACGGAACTCGACAAGGTAAACGAAGAAATTGATGACCTGAAAACAAAAATCAAGAAAATGCAAGGGGCTTTATCAATTACGAAATATTTTACCGAAGATGAGTACTCCGAACTCAGCCACTACATTTTTGAGGGAAGTTATACAGATGAATATGTAACCATTACGGACATCATGTCATACTCAGAAAAGTTTTCGCAGATGAAGATTCTGTACGACAGAGCAAAAGCCAGATTAGAGCGAGTGTCTCAGCCTACACAGGAATTCAGCATTGATGCAGAGAACTTCATTTTCATCAAAGAGTTTCAGCATTGGAGTGAACAGCTTGAAACAGGCTGTCTTATCAATGTAGAACTTGAGACAGATGATATCGCCCTCTTGTTTCTCTCTAACATCACCATTAACTATGATGACCATGCGTTGAGCATGACATTCGGAAATAGATTTAATAAGTTCGACCCGCGCTCACTCTTCGACGATGTATTGGGCAATATTTCAAAATCGGCAAATACGCTGAACTATATTAAAGAGATTCTCTACCCTATCAAAAATGGTGAGTTTGACTCGATGAAGGAAGCGCTGCAGACTTCAAGAAACTTGACCATGAGCAGCGTTTTAGCCTCTGAGGGCGAGGAGGTCTTAATTGATGGTGCTGGCTATACAGGCAAAAAGCGGCTCAGTAACGGAACCTTTGACCCACGGCAGGTTAAATTAACCGGCAGAACCCTTGTCTTTACGGATGATGCGTGGGAAAGCTGTAAGGTTGCCCTCGGAGAGTTGATTTTTGGTGACGGAACATCAGCATACGGCATTAACGCAGAAACAATCATCGGCGATATGTTTATCGGACACAATGTTCGTATTCTCGATAAGGACGGCAATGACCTGTTCACCGTCGTGGACGGAAAGATAAAAACATTTGTTGATAATGTTATTTATGGAGATGACGACCAGCTTCAACCGGATGGCAGCGCAAGTATCATTAAGCAGATTTCGTCCATTGAGCAAAAGGCTGACGGCATCAACATTATCGTGGAGCAAATATCCGTTCAGAATCCCGATGGAACATACAGTGTAGATGTTGACCAAGTTACGACTCGCACGGGCTATACCTTTAACGCCGATGGTCTCACCATTTATAAAAGCGGCGAGGAAATTAAAAATCTTTTGGACAACACCGGAATGTATGTTACCCGTTCCGGAACGGAAATTCTTACAGCTAACAACGAAGGTGTTAGCGCAATTAACTTAACTGCACGGCAGTATCTGATTGTTGGAGCGAATAGCCGTCTTGAGGATTACTCAAACGGAACCGACTCGAATCGGACTGCCTGCTTCTATATAGGAACATAAGGAGGTGACTTTCCATGGCATTAAACGGGAGTTTTTATAATTACCCAGTAAGTCAGTTTGGACTATATTGTGAATGGTCTGGCAGGCAAAGCCAAAGCGGAAACTATACAGATGTTACACTGAACGTATATTTGCGATTTTATAGTTTGGAGGTTGGTCAAAGAACAGATTCTGTTATATCAATTAACGGCGATAGTGAAACATATACAGCTCCAAGAATATATGATTATTCAACTAACGCTTGGCATAATGTTCTGTTGAAATCAAAAACAATCCGTGTAGTTCACAACGCTGACGGTAGTAAAAATAACGTAAGTCTGTCGGCGTCTTGGAGATTCAGTGGTAATTATTCTGGAGTTAATATTGGTACGATTACCGCGTCAACAACGGTTAATTTAGATAAAATTACAACATACTCGTTGTCGATTTCTGCTGGTACCGGAAGTAACATAACGGTTAATCGTACATCGTCAAGCTACGCTGGAACCGGTAATCTATCGAACGGGGCAAGGCTGTATTACAACGATAAGTTGAAAATCACTTTTACTCCAAGCACTAATTATGCAATTTCTGCTCATACCGTTAATGGCTCGACTTTTACATCCGGAAATACCCATACAGTTACCGGAAATGTTTCGGTCGCTGCGACAGCACAGGTTTTAGCTTCAAAAGTAGGCGCGACAGATGCGAATATAGGAAGTTCATCTTCCGTTGTAGTGACAAAATACAATTCATCCTACTACCATTCACTTCAGTATAAATTCGGAAGTCTAAGCGGATATATCACCAGTGGCGGTGGTACACAATCTACTGAGGTTAAATTCAGTAATACAAGCGTTGCATTTAAAATCCCAACATCGTTCTATGCAGAGATTCCAAACGCCAAGACTGGAAAGTGTACAATCACATGTCGTACATACAGTAGCTCGGGCAGCACATCGGTACTCGGCAACGCAACGACCTGCACAATTACACTCACGGCAACCGGAACACCGAATGTCAGTGGAACTGTTGTTGATACTAATGCAACAACGGTGGCATTGACCGGAAGCAATTCGAGGCTAATACGCTACAAATCAACAGCTACTGCAACGATTTCTGCCACCGCAAAGAACTCGTCATCTATTGTTTCAAAGTTTATCAATGGTAGCACAGTTTCTGGAAATACAAAGGTCTACAATAATTGCTCCGAGACATCTTTTGTTTTTAAGGCTGTAGATTCAAGAGGATATTCGACCTCTGTTACCAAAACACCGACTGTCGTTGCATATATCCAATTAACTATAAACCCTGTTTTATTACGTCCAAGCCCGACCGGCAGTAATATCACAATGTCCTTTTCGGGTGATTTTTATCGAGGTTCTTTCGGGGCGGCTACAAATACTTTAACCATTCGTTATAGATACAAAGAATCCGGTGGGTCGTATGGCGCATGGAAAACTGTAGAATCAACAAAAATTGTTTTCGGGTCTCGCAGTTATACATCAAGCGAAACATTTGCGCTGAACGATGAGTTTAATTATCAAAAAGAATATCAATTTCAGGTTCAAGCGATAGACGGAACTACAGACCATCCGCTTAGTACAGTTACCAAAAATATTACTGTGCCTCGTGGCATTCCGGTTTTCGATTGGGGTGAAAATGATTTTAATTTTAATGTTCCTGTACGAATCAATGAGGTAACAATTGCAGACTTCATTATAGACCAAGGAACAATCGGTGAATGGATTTATCGCAAGTGGAACAGCGGAATCGCGGAATGCTGGAGTCAAAAGCTATTCCAAAATATACCCTGTAAAAACCAATGGGGTAACACATATACAAGTGGTACATTAGCCGGGAGCAACATTACATATCCATTTTCATTTATAACAATTCCCGTTTTATCTGTAACGATACGTTCTAAGAGCGTTGGTTGTTGGGTTCAGGCACCCGGTTCTGAATTAGGTATCGGAACACAAACATCTACAGGAGGATTTGAAATAGGAAGAGGCTCTCCGTATGAATCGTGTACTTTCATGTTATCATATTATGCGCTCGGACGCTGGAAATTGTAAAAGATATATCGCACGGTTAATGTAATTATAAAGAATGGAGGAATTTAATGAGTATATATGTTAATGTTGTCAACCAAAGGCTATCCATTGCCTCTTCGTTTGACAATATCATATCTGGTTCGCAGGAGTTTGTAAAGTTCAAATTCAATCTTGGCGATGAATGGAACGGTTTAATGGCATTTGCTCAGTTCCGTCAGAATGGTACAGCATATAATCAGTACCTTGACGATGATGACTGTGCATTTCTGCCTGCAGAAATCGGAGCCGGTACTTGTACGCTTATGCTCTATGGCAGCGGCGGCAAAACCATCGCCACTACGAACTATCTTACATTAAAGGTTGACAGCGATATTCTTGTTTCTGACGCTCAGAGCACAGAAATTTCGCAGTCACTTTACAACCAGTTGGTTGCGAAAATTGAGGCTGTAACCTCATGGAATGGTCAGAGCGTAACTGACCTTGAAAATAAAACGGCAGACTTGCAGGCGCAGGTAAACCGCAAAGCAGATGCAACTGCATTGCAGACAGAAATCATTCGTGCGAAGGCTGCCGAAAACGCAAACGCAGAGGCAATTGCAACGAAAGCCAGCCAAACTCAGGTTGATGACCTCGCATTACAGCTTTCTCAGCTTGCAAGCAATGAGATTATTGCTCAGGAGATTGAGAAGGCTGTTGAAGCTGAAATGGCTGAATATTTACTGAGTGGACAGCTCGCTGAGATGACTATTAAAGACGGCAGTTTAACTCGTGCAAAAGTCAATTCGCAATTTGAAGAAACACTGAAAAAGGCTGATACGGCAATGCAGCCGAGCGTTTATGACCCACAGGGGCTTAAAGTCGATATCTATTCTTATGCACAGGGACGCGCAGATATTGTTCAAGAAAATTTACGCGAGGTAAAGAACGAAATTGCCGATGCGTATAAGCTGACCGATACTGTTAAATATACGAAACTCGGTGATGCCGTGCGCGGAGCGGTTGAACTCTCAAAAACATATGCGCAGGCTTTGCTGGCGGATTATAAGGCTTTTACAATTAAGATTGTAGACGAGCTTCCTGCCGCCGGTGAATCACAGACATTTTATCTTATCCCGAAAGAGTCGGGCGACGGCTACGACAAATACTGGTACATTACGAACTCGGTCGGTGAGAAACAATGGGATGCGTTCGGTGCCTCTTCTACGGTTGTTGTTGAAACACTTCCCGAAAGCGGCGAAACGGATGTTGACTACATCCTGAACTCTTCCACCGGCTGTCTCTACTACAAGTGGATTGATAACGCTTGGAAAATGGTTGCCGGTTCTCTCGCATATGTTGCAGCCACTCTCCCGAGTGTTTCTGACGGCAATGAGTTTACTGATTACTACATTGCAAATCAGTCCAATGGCTCCTACATCCACTATCGTCTTATCAACGGCGAATACAGAGTTATCGGCGGAGATTCGTATACCAAAGCCGAGATTGATGCATTCCTTGCCGCAGTCAAAGAGAGCGTTGAAACGAACGCAAGCGACATTCAGTCCAACGCTACCAACCTTCAATCCCTGAGCCAGACGCTTACCAGCTTACAGCAGGAAGTGAGAAATCTCGATGTTGAGGGTTATACATACTACGCTACATACGGTAAAAAGGAAATCAACGGCGAAGAAAAAGACAATGTCTTTACATTATATGAGTGCAAAGACGGTGTTGAGGAAGTCAAGAGCCAATTCGTAATCGCAGGCGGCGGTGGCGGTGGCACGACAACCACTACAAACCTTGAGGTTGAGCGTGTCACGCAGTCCCCCGTTATTGCCACAACTACCGACAAGGTAATCATCAAAATCAATTACTCGTCAACAGACGCTGACGGCGAACAGGTTGACGGTACTTATACTTGGAAAATGGGTAACACCGTTCTCTCGACCGGTTCCCTTATTCAGGGCGAAAACTCTTTCGATATGACCGACTACGCAACTATCGGAACGCAGAAGTTTACGCTTACTGTTGTTGACGAAGGCGGTAGTATGGTCGTTAAGACATGGACGGTTCAGGTTGTCGATGTTCGTATTGATTCCGCATTCAGCGACAAAATCACATACGACATCGGGAAGTCTGTAAACTTCACTTATACCCCGTATGGTTCCATTTCAAAGACCGTTCACTTTATTTTGGACGGCGTAGAGCTTGACTCTGTTGTTACAAGCGCATCCGGCACTTTACAGTCCTACTCACTCCCCGCGCAGACACACGGCGCTCACCTGCTTGAATGCTACATTACGGCGACCGTGAATAACATGAATATCGAAACCGACCACATCTATAAAGACATTATCTGGTTCGATAAAGAGTCAACCACCCCCGTAATCGGATGTATCTATCGTTATGACCACTACGGAAAGGTTAAGGCAAAACAGTACAATTCAACGAATATCCCGTTCTATGTTTTTGACCCGAACACATCTTCTCCGACAGTCACACGAAAAGAAGATAACACGGTTGTCTCTACTCAGGTTATGTCTGGTTCGTCAGACACATGGGCGTACAAAACCTCTGTCACCGGAGACCATACGCTTACGATTTCATGCCGCAACACAACCGTCACTATCATTATGGACATTGAGGAACTCGGAATTGATGTCTCCCCCATCACCGCCAATCTGGAATTTGACTTTAACCCCACGGGTATGTCGAACAGCGGCGCAAACAGATTATGGAGCGACAGTAATACGGATGTGGCTATGTCCGTGTCCGACAACTTCGACTGGTCGAACGGCGGATATCATCTTGATGAAAACGGCAATCAGTACTTCTGCGTTAAGGCGGGTACGACCGCAACATTCAGCTATAAGATATTTGAGCAGGATGCCAGCGTTCACGGTGCTGAATTCAAGTGTATTTTCAAAACCACGAATGTTAAAAAGGCGGATGCAACATTCCTGACCTGTATAGCAGACTCTACTCCTGTCGGACTCTCAATGGGAACGCACGCTGCATATCTCAAGTCGAGCATCGGCGAGCTTTATATCCCTTACAGCGAGGAAGACATTATTGAGTTTGAGTTCAATATCAACACCCTCAACACGGATAATTCCGACGCAACCGCGCTTATTATGAGCTATGAAGACGGTGTTGGTCTGAGACCTATGCTCTACGATGCAACCCACAGATTATATCAGTATGCTCCCGTGCCGATTACGGTCGGTTCTCCGTACTGCGATGTCTATATCTACAGAATGAAAGCGTACAGTTCTTCCCTGACGGATTCAAACATTCTCGCAAACTTTATCGCGGACGCAATGGATTCCGACACGATGATTGACCGTTATAACAGAAACCAGATTTATAACGAAAACAATGCGCTTACTCCCGACTCAATCGCAAAGGCTTGCCCCCAGTTACGAGTTATCAAAATCGACTGCCCCCACTTTACGAATGACAAGAAGGACTATGTAAAGAATACGAATGTTGAGTGCATTTACAAGGGCGGAGACGCAATTCTCGACAACTGGAAGTTCATCAACTGCTATCATGCCGGTCAGGGTACTACATCCAACGAATACGGCTACGCGGGACGAAACATTGATATTATCATGTGCGCAGACGGCAAGAATCAGATTGTAAGCAAAATCCCTCTGGACACATCTTATGTGACCGAGCTGGTTCTCGGTGACGGAACTCGTTTCAGCGACGGAACGGGTAAAGTAAGTCTCACGAGAAACTCCGTCCCCAACAACTGGTTCAACATTAAGGTCAATATCGCTTCCTCTGAAAACGCCAACAACGCGCTCCTGCAGAAGCGGTATAATGACTATCTCCCGTATAAAACGGTGGCTATGCAGAACGACCCGAAGTGCAAGAACAGCATGGAGTTCGTTAACTGCGTTATCTTTGTACGCGAAAACGACACGGATATCTCACAGCACCGTGAATTTACAGATACCGATTGGCATTTCTATGCGATTGGCAACATCGGTGACTCTAAGAAAACCGATGCCACCCGCGTAAACGATGTCAATGACATCAAAGAATTCGTTATTGAAGTCAGCGATAACACACTCCCGAACTCTTCTTTCCAGACCGGCGTTACCGGAACAGACGGCAAGATGGTATATCCCATCACCAAAGCACAGTGGGTAGCCGGAAACGAAAAGTACGATGCCCTTTATAACAACTGGGATGACTCTTTTGAGTTCCGTTATGACATGGGCGGTGAAACGAAGGACGGTGCGACCGTCAGCACCTCTGATGAGGTCAAGGCGGCTCAAAGACTTCGCAATAAACAGATTTGGCGCGATTTCTACGAATGGGTCATCACCGCATCCGATTCTGACTTTGTGTCGCAGCTCGACGGCTGGGTAATCAAGGACTCTGCCCTCTACTGGTATCTGTTCACTGAGCGTTATACGATGATTGATAACCGCGCTAAGAATACCTTCTGGCACTTTGCCGACATCGGCTCGTACCACAAAGTCCCGAACCCGTCATCCACATTCATGGATATGTACTATGAAAAAGATGGCGACAATTACACGCTGACCAGCGACACCTCTGTACAAAGCAACAAGACCTACTACTGGAAATATGCGTTTGAGCTTTGGGACTACGATAATGATACGGCGCTCGGCATCAATAACTCCGGTGAGCTTACAATGTCTTACGGCAAGGAAGATATCGACTATAAGACCGACGGCGACGCTTCGTCTGGTTATATCTTCAACGCCGCCGAAAGCGTTTTCTGGTGCCGAATCAGAGACCTTATGTATGACGAGCTTGCAAAGATGTATCAGACTCTCGACAGCAGTGGATGCTGGAGTTCCACTTCCCTCATCAATGAGTTTAACAACTGGCAGGCACAGTTCCCCGAAGAGGTTTGGCGACTGGACATTGAGCGCAAATACTATCGCACCTATCAGGGCGGCGGATTAAACGGCGGTATGACTCCCGAGCCTACAACCCGTTTCCTTGCGCAGATGATGAACGGCAGAAAGAAATATCAGCGCCGTCAGTTTGAGCGTGACCAAGCGGCATATATGGGAACAAAGTATCTCTCCACGACTATCAAGTCTGACCAGATTATGTTCCGTTGTAATACTCCGCAGGGCGTCACGGTAACGCCTGATTATACGCTGAAAATTGTTCCGTATTCCGATATGTATTTATCGGTGCTCTTCGGTAACTCCCCGACTACGCAGCAAATCCGCGCTAAAGCAGGACAGGAGTATGAAATCGAATGCCCGCTTGATACGATGGACGATACGGCAATCCTTATTTATTGCGCCTCACGTATTCAGGCGCTGAACGACCTTTCAGCTTGCTATATCCATGATAACGATTTCAGTAAGGCTTCCAAGCTGCAGAAACTTATCATCGGTAACAGCACCACGGGCTATACAAATAGTTTCCTTACAACTCTGAACATCGGTAACAACGTGCTTCTTGAAGAACTTGATATTCGCAACTGCCCGAACCTCGTTGGCTCTGTCAACCTTTCGAGCTGTGGCAACCTTGTTAAGTTCTATGCCGAGGGTACAGCAATTACCGGCGTTCTTTTTGCGTCTAACGGCAAAATCGCAATCGCGCACCTGCCTGATACGATTAACAGTCTTACGATGAAGAATTTGAACTATTTAACGGACTTACAGGTTTCGTATGACAACCTCGAATCGTTAACGATTGAAAATTCTCCCGTCATAGACGAATATGACATCGTTGTTGACGCAAGCGATACATTACAGACGCTCCGACTCGTTGGCATTGACTGGACGCTTTCTGATACCACCCTGCTTAATACTATCCTCAAGATGAACAACACTTATCTTGCGGGCGAGGTTTATATCAGCGGTCAGGTGAGAAATCAGGAACTCGTCAAGTATGCTGCGGCGTGGAAAGACCTTGAAGTTTCATATGACCCGCAGAACCTTGTTCCTCAGCATCTGGTAACATTCGTAAACGCTGATGACCAAAACACGGTTTTATACGAAATGTATGTTGACCAAGGCTCTACCCCCGCCGACCCGTATGCGACAGGCTTAATCGAAAAGCCTACGCTGGAAAGCGACGCTCAGTATACCTATTCCTTCGGTACAGAAGTAGACGGTGTATACCAAAGCGGAAGCGGCTGGGACGACATCACGAGTGTTGTTCTCGCTCCGAGAACGGTAACGGCGGTATATACGAAAACCGAACGCACCTACACCGTAACTTGGTACTCACGCGCCGGTCTCTCGCTTGGCTCTAAGACCGCAAAATACGGCAGCGAAGTCGTTTACGACGGAGAAACGCCGACCAACGATTCCGAGGAAGGCACATATATCTTCAATGTTTTCTCTGGATGGGACAAGAGCACCGGATTCATTACAGGCGACACTGATGTCTACGCTGTATGGAGCCGCGCTGAACTTCCCGCAACCACAAAAGACCTGAAGGATATGACCCCCGGCGAAATCTTTGCGGTAACTTCTTCCGGAAGAACGGCTAACTATTTCACGCTGAAAGACTATGTGGATATTACCCTCGGTCACGATTTCAATTTCAGCAACGTGGAAAGCGAAGTGATTGCCACAAGCGAATACTTTGACGGTACGACCGCACGAGCTACAAACATTCAATTGTTTGGCGACAACGAGAAATCTTTCACGCTTGCGATTGACTTACAGTTTACAGGCACGGCGACGAATAACACCCTGCTCTCCTGCTTTGAGGAGAATGGCTCTGAGGGATTCCGTGTCCGTTTCAACGGCGGCTACCCGACTGTTCAGTGGGGCGACCAAAGTATCAATGTAGGTAAGGGCAAGAACCGCGACATCGTTGTTCTGCGCCACGTTAAAGGTGAGAACAAATTGTATGTATACGCATCTCATAATGGCGACAACTTTGCAGATGCAATCACCCGCGTTGAGTCCACCAGAAACAGAAGTACCAGCACGAACACCAAGCTGTCACTTGGCGGTGTGTATTTCAGCGGCGACGGTGGATATGACGACTACGGTACAGGTATGGTTCACTGGTGCAAAATCTGGTATGACGACCTCGGAGACGCGGTGGCGCGTAAACTCGCGGCATGGTGCCACGAACCGCTGAGAATGGAATTCTGCGGAGCGAACCGCTACAGACTTGCCGGAAACACGAGCCAAAAGGCAAATGCGTCGTTTATTGCAAACAACCTGCTTGCTGACCGTGGACATTGTATGAACACGACGAACGTAAACGCAGGCGGTTGGAACGGCTCTCTCATGCGTACTTTCTGCAACACTCGATTAAAGGAAGCTCTCCCGACCGTATGGCAGTCTATGCTGAAAAAGGTCAAAATCAGTGCTTCCGCAGGTAATCAGTCTACGGAAATCCTTGTATCAGAGGACTATGTATATCTGGCTTCCACTACGGAAATGAACAACTCGACGGACGCTACGCTTTCGAGCGAAGGCGATTACATCAGTTGGTACACCTCGGATATTATGAGAGCTAAGTTCAGAGGACGCATTATCCCCGACGACGCACAGCGTTACACCGACAGCTCTGACCCGCAGACCATCACATCCTACACGGTTAAAGAGGGCGACATCTGGCGTCCGAATAACAGCGGTACAAACTATATCTTCGTAACCAAGACAGACATTGACCGTTTTGGATTGACGGTATACGGTACTGCGACGTCGGTTGGTGGATGGGTGTCCGCTAGCTACTGGTGGCTGCGCTCGCCCAATGTCGGCTCTGTCTCTTATACACATCTCCGAGCCC
>ERZ1026998.651-NODE-651-length-11165-cov-4.255626_pt1 | contig 11165 bp, 9 predicted proteins | sample MGYA00519288_ERZ1026998 | MGnify/ENA primary metagenome ERZ1026998 (study PRJEB26926, sample SAMN06164454) | human gut metagenome | biome: ENVO:00009003; feature: ENVO:2100002; material: ENVO:00002003 | host: Homo sapiens | place: USA | collected 2012 ...
CTTGTGTTCACGGTGGTTTATGCGGTAGTGGTTATCGTGGCCGTGACGGATCAGAAGAACACCCGCCCCGGCGCGGAGCATGGCTCGGCGGCTTGGGGTGACGTGTTTCGGCTGAATAAGTTCTACATGGACAGGCACGGGTCGAACCTGCTGCTGACGCAACATTTCCACATCGGAATCGACGGCTATAAGCATAAGCACAACACCAACATCCTCATTGTCGGCGGCTCCGGCGCAGGCAAGACCCGCACCTATGGCGTACCCAACGTGCTGGAATGTGCCTGTTCTATGGTAATTACAGATCCTAAGTCCGAAATTTTGCGTAAGACCGGGAATTTGTTGAAGCAGAAGGGATATGAGGTTATCGTTTTTGACCTTATAAATCCCGCTGCATCGTTCTGTTATAACCCGTTTGTGTATGTACATGATGACCGTGAAGTGCTGACCTTGATTGAAAATCTGATTCAAAATACCACGCCATCACATTCAAAAAGCAGCGACCCTTTCTGGGAAAAATCCGAAACCGCCCTGCTGCAAGCCCTCATGCTGTACCTGCTGCACGAGGCCCCGCCCGAAGAACAAAACTTCTCGATGGTCATGGAAATGATTGCGGCGGCCGAGGTCCATGAGGATGATGACAACTACCAATCCCCGTTGGACATCCTGTTCGAGCGCTTGGAAATGCGCGAACCCGACAGCATTGCTTGCAAACAATATCGCATCTTTAAGCAGGCGGCAGGTGATATATGCTCTAAGTGACTTCTTAATCATGATTTTGTCATGGTTAGTGAAGCAATCACTTAGAGCATTTTTGTTTCAGGAGGTACAGCCATGAGAAATGAAAAAATTACCCCACTGTACGAGCGCCTGAGCCGGGACGATGAGTTACAGGGCGAGAGCAACTCCATATCCAACCAAAAACAGATGTTAGAGGATTTTGCCCGCCGGAATGGGCTGCCCAACCCTACGCACTTTACCGATGATGGTATCTCAGGCACCCGTTTTGACCGCCCCGGATTTTTGGCGATGATGGAGGAAGTGGAGGCAGGGCGTGTAGAGGCAATCGTCATCAAGGACATGAGCCGGTTAGGACGCGACTATCTGAAGGTCGGTCAAGTTATGGAGGTTTTGCGGCAGCGAGGCGTTCGTCTGATTGCCATCAACGACGGTGTGGACAGTCTGAAAGGCGATGACGATTTTACCCCGTTCCGCAACATCATGAACGAATTTTACGCCCGTGACACCAGCCGGAAAATCCGCTCTGTGTTCAAGTCCAAAGGCATGAGCGGCAAGCACCTGACCGGCACCGTCATTTATGGCTACCTGTGGGACGAAAAGCGGGAACATTGGCTTGTGGACGAAGAAGCCGCCGAAGTGGTACGCCGTATCTTTTCCCTGACGATGGAGGGCTACGGCCCCTATCAAATCTCCAAGCTGCTGTCCGAGGCAAAGGTCGAAATCCCCGCTGTCCATCTGGCACGCTTTGACGAGGGAGTAAACAGGACGAAGCCGGTTAAAGACCCCTACGGCTGGGGATCGTCCACCATTGTGAACATTCTGAAAAAGCGGGAATACCTGGGCCACACCATCAATTTCAAGACCCGAAAGCACTTCAAGGACAAGAAAAGCCACTATGTTGACGAAAGCGAGTGGACGATTTTCGAGAATACCCATGAGGCCATCATCGACCAGGAAACCTTTGACAATGTGCAGCGTATCCGGGCGAATGTCAGGCGTTACCCGGACGGCTGGGGCGAGGCCCATCCCCTGACCGGCCTGATGTACTGTGCCGACTGCGGCGGCAAGATGTATGTCCATCGCGTCAATAACGGCAAGCGTGACCCGCAGTTTACTTGCAGCCAGTACAGCAAAATCCCATGCGGGACGCTCTGCGGCACACAGCACCGCATCCGGGCCGAGGCTGTTCTGACCCTGATAACCGATATGCTCCGGGCCATCGCGGAGTATTCCAAGAATGACCGGGCCGAGTTTATCCGCACTGTCCAGGAAACGCAGGCTGCCCAGCAGACCGCTGACATCTCCAAGAAGCGGAAACGGTTGGCCGCCGCCCAAAAGCGGGCCGGGGAACTGGAAAAGCTGATTTGCAAAATCTATGAGGACAACGCCCTGGGCAAGCTGCCGGACGCCCGGTATGAGGCCCTGGACGCACAGTATGCCAAAGAGCAAGACGCCCTTAATGCGGAAATCACGGAGCTGGAAAAAGCCGTTACCGGATATGAGCAGAGCCGGAAATCTGCGGAGAAATTTATTGCCCTGATTGACAAGTATGAGAATTTTGACACGCTGACAAATACCATGCTCAACGAGTTTGTAGAGAAAATCCTTGTCCATGAGCGCGCCCGGAAAGGCAGCCAGGACACCACGCAGGAGGTTGAAATCTACTTCAACTTTGTGGGCCGGTATATCCCGCCCGCCTTGCAGCCGGTTCCCCTGACCCCGGAGGAGCAGGAAGAACTGCGGAAGAAGGAGGAACGCAAGGACAGGCTTCACCAGAACTATTTGCGCCGCAAGGCAAACGGCAAGCAGAAGGAATGGGAAGAACGCTACAACGCAAAGCGCAAAGCGCAACGGGAGGCGGCAAAGGCCGCAATCCGTGCTGAGGACATGGAAAAAGGCATTTTTATCCCCGTCAGTCAGTTACCTAGGCAGGAGCCCCGCAAGGCCACCGTATCGGCCAGCACCGCCGTTTAACAATTACAATGCAAAGGAGGACGAACATGAACGAGTTGACTTACACCCGCTGCGGGGATTACTACATCCCCGACCTGAAACTTTCCGAGCAGCCGGAGGCCCCCATTGGCAAGTATGGCCGTATGCGGCAACGCTACCTGAAGGAACACCGGCCCGGCCTTTACAGCAGCTTGATTTTGAGCGAAAAGCTGTACCCGCACCTGTTGGAGATTGACCGGGCGGCGCGGGAGCGCATGGACGCCATGCTGCCCCGCATGATGGAGGCGGCGGGCGTCACCGAGAAATTGAAAGCCTGTGACCCCATGCGTTGGGTGGGGCTGCTGAACACGCTGAAAGCGCAGGCGGAGGAAATGATTTTTCAAGAATTGATATTTCAATAATCATGTGAGCGCCAGAGTTCCCCTTGGCGCTCATTTTATTTTTTCTGTGCCATTTTCCTATACTCCGCCGGATAGACACCTGTACTTTTTTTGAACATACTGGCAAAGCGCCCTGCATTGTTGTAACCAACGGCAGCAGCCACCTGTTCAATCGTAAAATCTGTTAATGACAACAAGGTTTCCGCATGGCTTAACCGTCTCTGCTGAATATATTCCGTGATAGAAACGCCATAAACTTCCTTAAATGCGAGTTTGAGTTTTGTTCGTCCCATACAAGTAATATGGGAAAGTTGATCGACAGAAATATCACAGTTGAAATGATCGTTGATATATGCAGCTCCATTTTCCAAAGCACGAAGGTCTGCGTTAGAGATTTTGACAGAGGGTGTGCTGGATTGCTGCCTATTGTATTCCATAATGAGTGAAATAGCTTCAATTACTTTCCCTTCATAGAACAGTTTGGCCGCAATTCCATTCCCTTTGTAATTTGCAATCTGGCGAAGTACTTGTATCATCTCAGGGAAACGGTCAGTTAATGCAATATTACTGAACGCTTCATGTGGGTCTATATATTCATTTGGAAATTTTTCTTTCAAATAGCGGTCATAGTAGGCTGGTGTAATCTCAATATCCACAGAACGCACAGGGATATTTTTGTGTATTAGTGTTTTGCATGGCTCCATTCCTCCGATGAAACTTTTTACGCAACCGGCAGTTAAGCGGCGATAAGGAGAGATTTCTTCTCCAGATATGGACTCATAGTAACAAATTCCCAAGCAGCCTTGTGGAATACCGAAATCAAAGAATGAGTCTTTGTGAAAACAGAAATCATGTATTTTGATGTCGTATAAATCTTTTTCGCTGTATATCCAATATGTGCCTTCACCGTATTCTTTTGGAACGGAATATAATCTCCCAATTCCGCTCAATTCGTTTGTTGTCGATAATTCTTTGAAGCCATATTCCAGCAAATTGGTATGATACCTACTTTCAATATCAGACATATTTCCACCTTCATTTCATACACTTTGGTCGTTTTTTCATACGCTTTGGGCTTTCATGTTCCAAAGGTATTGGATAAATAATCCCTGTTCTATATAATGGATAATGTGGTTAGCAACAACTAATCAAATCATACCACGAAGGCTTCTAAAAAGTCAATTGGTATGAACGACTATACAGAAATCGGAGGTTTAAGTTATGCCAACAGCAAAACAGGACAAAACAAGAAAGAATGGACTGACGGTAAAAGATTTGATTGTCATGGGCGTTTTCGGTGCGCTATTGATGGTCTGCTCTATGATAGGGGGCGTATTATTTGCTGTCACTCCGACTCTTACTTTTTATTTCTCCATCGGAGCCGCTTTGCTTCCGGGGCCAGTATTTTTACTTCTTCTTGCAAAAGTGCCAAAGCGTTGGGGATTGACGATTATTGGGGTCATTATTTCTCTGCTTAGTCTTATCATGGGGATGCACTGGGGAATGTGTGTTGGAGGTTTAATTGGTGCATTTCTTGCCGATATGATTGCAGGCACCAAAAACTATCGAAGTAAAAAGTTGAATATTCTGGCCTATATCGTATATTCTTTTGGACCAATGGGAACCTATATTGCTTATTTTGTTGATCCAGAAGGATGGGCAAGTACCATGTTGCAGAATGGAACAACACAAGAGTATATCAATGCCATGAACAATGCCGCCGCATGGTGGGTATTGGTTATTATGATTGTGGGGACGGCACTTATAGCATGGTTGAGTGGACTTGTTGGGTGCAAACTGTTGAGAAAACAATTTGAAAAGGCTGGTATTACAGCATGACCGGGGAAACACGAAAGAGAAAATGGGGTATATGTTTTGACCCCCGGACAAAAGTGCTTCTGCTAATTATCAGCATGATTATTGCAACAACAGCCCCATCTCTCTCATACGAATGTGCTTTGATCTTGCTGATTGCAGTTATGGGGGTACTCTGCGGGAAAGTTAGATATTCCATAATCGGAACAATAGTTTTTTTAGTATTATATCTGTTTACTACACTCTATTTAGGGAATGTAACGGGAACTGCTTATACCATGTTCACAGCATGGCTGTCCTTGGTTTTCAAGGTGTATCCCTGTGGAATGTTGGCAGGAATTGCCGTATCCACGACCAGAGTAAATGAATTTCTATCCGCCATGAACAAGGCTCATGTTCCCAAAAAAGTTGTAATCCCTTTGGCGGTTATGCTGCGTTACCTTCCAACAATCAGAGAGGATTGGCGTTTTATCAAAGACGCTATGCGCTTACGAGATGTATCTCCGTCTCTGAAAGGGCTTATCTCCCATCCTGGCATGACCATAGAGTGCTTGTATTCGCCGCTTCTTATGGCGGCATCTAAAGCAGCAGACGAACTTGCCATTGCTTCTGTTACACGAGGTATTGAAAATCCTCATGCGAGAACCTGTTTGATTCAGATCCGTTTTCGTATACAGGATTTCTTAATCATCTGCTGTTTTGTTGTAATGATGGTAGTGAATTTTATTGGGAGAGGGGGTGCAATATGATCCATTTTCAAGATATTCAGTTTAGATATGAAGGAACAATTTCCTCTGAGATTGGAGTCAAGGACATAAACCTTATTGTTCATACCGGGGAGTGTGTTCTGCTTTGCGGGCGCTCTGGCTGTGGAAAAACAACTCTTACAAAGCTAATAAACGGATTAATCCCTAATTATTTTCCGGGTGAGTTAAGCGGTAATGTACAAATTGATGACGAAAACATTTTAGGAATGCCCATGTATTATCTTGCAACGAAAGTGGGATCGGTGTTTCAAAATCCCCGAACGCAATTTTTCAATGTAGATGTGGACAGTGAGATTGCTTTTGGAATTGAAAACATCGCTGTTCCACCGGATGAATTACATCAGCGATTAGAATATACCCTTGACTCCTTAAAAATTCGCAAATTACAGGGCAAAAATATTTTTGAACTTTCCGGCGGAGAAAAGCAGAAGATTGCTTTTGCTTCAGTTTACGCCATGAACCCGGATATATTTTTATTAGACGAGCCATCTTCAAATTTAGATGGGGATTCTATTAGAGATTTGAAAAACTATCTTCGCATTTTGAAGCAACAAGGAAAAACAATTCTGATAGCAGAACACAGGCTTTACTATCTTCTGGATATAGCAGATCGTATCGTGTATCTGGCAGATGGAAAAATTGAGAAGATTTATACACCACAGGAGTTTAGGTCACTTTCAGGTGCAACAAGAAAGCATATGGGTCTGCGGACTACGGATATTCAGGATGTTCATCCTATTAGCTATCAAAGAACTTTCTCACGGCCTATATTGACTGTGAAAGATGTGTCGCTATTCTATAAAAAGCACCCTGTGCTGGAGCATATTTCCTTACAGGCGTCAAAAGGAGATATTATCGGTGTTGTAGGCCCTAATGGTGCAGGAAAAACAACCTTTCTCCGTACTTTATGTGGGCTGCATAAAGAATTTACGGGCTGTTTTTATTGGCGGGAACAACCTCAAAAGGAAACCGAGAGGATGAAACGCTCCTATATGGTAATGCAGGATGTGAACTATGAACTTTTTGCAGATAGTGTAGAGGCAGAGTGTTCTTTTGGTATTCAGGGATCTTCGCCTGAACTGGTAGAAAAAACCCTGGATGAACTGGGACTTCTTACAGTCCGTGACCGTCATCCAAATACTCTCTCAGGAGGGCAAAAGCAGCGTGTAGCTGTAGCAGTTAGCATGATATGCGGAAAAGAAGTGCTTGTATTCGATGAACCGACCTCTGGCCTGGATTATGACAGCATGGAACAGGTTAGTGGGTTGATCCGGGAACTTTCCAAAGACAAAGTTATTTTTGTTGTTACGCATGATTATGAATTTGTCTGCCAGACTTGTACCCGGTTAATTAGATTTGACCATCATACAATGACAAATGATATTTTGCTTTCTCAGGAAAATGAAGCAACCATTTTGTCGCTCATGGGATTAGGGAGGGATGAAAGATGAAAACTAAAAAAGAAAATCCTGTTCTGCTCCTGCTCAAATGGGCGGAAAAGGACAGAGGATTTCTAATTGCGTCTGTTATCTGTGCTTTTTTAGGTGGTTTATTGGCGATTGGCCCCTATATCGGCATTTACAGACTGATGGATGCCTTTTTGACAGATACCTGCTCTATTCAGGTTATTTCCGAAAACGCGGTTCTAATTACGGCGACGGTCATTATCCGGCAAGTATTTCAAGGATTATCCGGCATTTTTTCTCATAAAGGCGCTTATGGAGCCTTATTCCGAGTGCGGTGTATGATTACAGAACATTTATCAAAAGTACCGCTTGGAGCTTTGGATGAACGCAGAACTGGAGATATTAAAACGGTTCTGAACGAAGATATAGAAAAACTGGAACTTTGCCTTGCTCATAATATTCCTGAATTGGTCGGATTTGCGACAGGTCCGGTTGTGATTTTTATTTATCTCATGACAATTAATGTACCTTTAGCAATGATTTCTTTAATACCTCTGGGCATTACACTTATTATCATGGTTGGCTGCTTTGCTTTTATGGCAGGAATGATGCCCCATGTTACGGAGGCAATGGCGAACTTCAATTCTGTAATCATCGAATATATCAACGGCATGAAATTGATTAAAGCCTATAACATGAGCCGTCATTCTTTTCAAAAATTCTCCGGTGCGATTGAAGAAGAAAATCGTATCTGGAATAAAGTATCACGAAAGACAGGTCCATTCTATGCGGCATTTATTGTTGTTCTTGAATGTGGAATGGCATTGATTATCCCCATTGGCGGGCGGTTATTTTTGAATGGTTCAATTACAGCAAGCATTTTTCTGTTGTTTGCGTATATTGGCTCTCTATACTTATCGGAATTGTTGCCTCTTCAGCAATTATCTATGGAACTGGCACAATCATTAAACGGCGTCAAAAAGGCGAAACAAATTCTTGATTTGCCAATTTTTGATAGCGTTGGCGATTTTCCAAAGTCACATGATGTCACTCTAAAAGCAGTTCGTTTTTCCTATGACGGGAAAACAGATGTATTAACAGATTGTGATCTTCATGTTGCAGAAGGGGAAAAAGTAGCAATCGTAGGTGCGTCTGGAGCAGGAAAAACCACTGTTATTGAATTGATTTCTCGTTTTTATGATGTTACAGATGGTGAAGTGCTGATTGGCGGTCAAAACATCAAAGATATTGCCTATGAAAAGTTGCTAAATAATATTTCCATCGTATTTCAAAAGACCTTTTTAACCCGTGACAGTGTACTGGAAAATATTCGTATGGGTAGTAATGCCACACTGGAAGAAGTGCGGGCGGCAGCAAAAGAGGCTCAGATTGACGATTTTATCATGTCTTTGCCGGATGGATACGATACGAAAGTGGGCAGCTTCGGTTCTCGCTTTTCCGGCGGAGAAAAGCAGAGGATTGCCATTGCCCGCGCAATTCTAAAAAATGCACCTATTCTAATTCTGGACGAGGCAACAAGTGCTGCCGACCCCGAAAATCAGGTAGAGATTGACATGGCAATTTCCAACCTCTGTAAAGGGAAAACCGTATTAATCGTAGCTCATCGTTTGGGTGCTATTAAGATGTGCGATAAAGTGGCGGTTGTTGAAAATCATACGATTACGGCCTTTGGAACACATGAAGAAGTGTTAGAGGAGAACCGTTACTATCAGAAGGCTTGGGAAAGGTATCATGCGGCAAGAGAGGTCAGCTATTCCATGAAAGGAGTGATTTCGTATGAAAGCAAATGATCCGTTCAGAAAGAATGTTCGCTTTGGTATCGGGGTGTTCTTTACTGTGCTGGAGGGACTTCTTTCAGCTTGTGTTTATATGGCAATTTATTTGCTTTTGAACATGCTCCTAAACAATACTGTCACAATAGAACATCTGAATAACCTGACTTTTTTAATCATTGGATTTTTTACCGTTCGGCTGATTGCCTACGGATTTGGATATACACAAGGGCAAATTGGAGGTGGAGCTGTATCCAGGCAAATCCGTCTCTATTTGGGGGATAAATTCAAACGAATTCCATTGTCGCGCTTTCATCAAGGCCAGATTGGACAGTATGTCAACACAATGACAAGTGATGTTTCCAATTATGAGCAAATATTGACACATAGGACAGGAAATCTTGTGAAAAATATTTCACTGTCCGTAATGCTGATACTTTTCGTGTGTTTTCTTTATTTGCCTGCCGGCTTGATTTTAATTGCAATAAGCCTGCTGTTTATTCCCAATATGTGGCTTTCTTTCCGAATTGTAAAAAAATATGGAAATGCACGCAATAGTGTTTGTGCGGAGGCTGTCAGTAGCATTGTAGAATATGTAAACGGTATTCAAACGCTCAGAGCCTACGGTATGGGTGGAACAAGGAATAAAACGATAACAGATATTTTGAGGGAGTACAGCCAAGTGAGTTATAAATATGAGGCCACTGGCATTCCTGTATCTTTCTTTTTTAACATGCTAACATGGCTTTCGCTTCCTGCTGTTATGCTCGTGACCTCAAAACCGTGGATGTCGGGAATAGTATCAGGCGTAGATTATTTGATGGTTGCCATGATGCCTATGATGCTTGCAAAATTATATATGACAATCTCGGTTGATTTGTTTGGCTACAAAAATATGATGATCTCAAAACGAAAAATTCAAGCAGTAGTCAATGAACCAGAGGAGACCGGCAGTATGGAGCCGTTTCAAACAGCCACCCATGAAATCAACTTCGACAATGTGGACTTTTCCTATGTGCCAGGAGAGCCGGTGCTGAAACACGCCACCTTTACGGTGCCAGACCAGAAGCTCACTGCCATTGTCGGGGACTCCGGTTCCGGCAAATCCACCATTCTGAACCTGATTGCAAAATACTACGAGGCGGATGGAGGAACCATTTCAATCGGCGGCAAACCTATCAACTATGTGGCCGCAGAGCGTGTACTGGAACAAATCTCTATGGTAGATCAGGATGTATTTCTCTTTGATGATACCATTCGTGAGAACATCCGACACGCCCGCCCTAATGCCACGGACGAGGAAATCGAGGCCGCCTGCCGGGAGGCTAACTGTGACGGCTTCATCCGCAAGATGGAAAAGGGATACGATACGCCGACCGGCGAAAACGGAAATCTTCTCTCTGGCGGTGAGCGGCACCGAATTTCAATCGCCCGCGCTATCCTGAAAAACAGCCCGATCCTGCTTTTGGATGAAGCAACGGCGTCCCTTGACATCGAGAACGAATTGTCAGTAAAGCAGGCCATTGCCAATCTGCTGAAAGAGAAAAAGACTGTGGTAATGATTGCTCATACCCTTTCCATCGTCAAAAATGCAGATCAAATCCTTGTGGTATCTGACGGAAAGATTGCTGAAGCCGGTACTCACGATGAATTGCTGGCTAAAGGCGGAAAGTATGCGGCCATGTGGAACGCCGAACAGAAATTATCTGCATAAGGGAGGTCTTAATGAAACTTCATGCGTCCGGGGAGGACTATCTGGAAACCATCCTTGTTCTCCAAAAGAAACTCGGTATGGTACGCTCCGTAGATGTGGCCCGGCACATGGAGGTGTCAAAGCCAAGCGTGTGCCATGCGGTGGCTACCTTGCGGGACGGCGGCTTTCTTACAATGGACGAAGATCACTTTCTCCATCTGACCGATGTAGGCCGCGAGGTTGCCGAAAAAATCTATGAGCGCCATTGCTTTTTTACCGAGCAGCTTATCGCCGCAGGCGTTGACCCCAGGACTGCGGAGGCCGATGCCTGCCGGATTGAACACATCATCAGCGATGAGAGCTTTTCGCGGCTGAAAGAGGCAGCCGCACAAGAGCAAGAATAAACCGAATAAGACAAGCTATCCTGCCCCGCCAGACGGGGAAAGAAAAAAACCGTTGCAGGGCAGGTAGTTTTGTGCGCCCATAATGGATTTTCAGGGTACTGCGGCGGTTTTGAGTACATCAAGGCCGCCGTTCCTTATGCCCTCGACAAAGGAGTGACGACTACACGCTGACACGGCGGCTTTAGGAGGGAACCGCCATGAAGCACATTGACCGCC
>ERZ1026998.658-NODE-658-length-11070-cov-4.067907_pt1 | contig 11070 bp, 8 predicted proteins | sample MGYA00519288_ERZ1026998 | MGnify/ENA primary metagenome ERZ1026998 (study PRJEB26926, sample SAMN06164454) | human gut metagenome | biome: ENVO:00009003; feature: ENVO:2100002; material: ENVO:00002003 | host: Homo sapiens | place: USA | collected 2012 ...
GCCACGCGGAGGCGATTTCCGGGCTGACCCGGCAGGCGCTCGACGAGGCGGCGCTGTCGCTCGGCGAGATCGATGCGCTCGCGGTCACGGCGGCGCCCGGGCTGATCGGCGCGCTGCTGGTCGGGGTCAACTTTGCAAAGGGGCTCTCTCTCTCGAGCGGTAAGCCGCTGATCCCGGTGCACCATCTCCGCTCGCATATCGCCGCCAACTATCTGGCACACGCGGAGCTGGAGCCGCCGTTTTTGTGCCTCGTCGTCTCCGGCGGGCACACCCACCTCGTGCAGGTGGAGGATTACACCCGCTTTACCGTGCTCGGCCGGACGCGGGACGACGCGGCGGGCGAGTGCTTCGACAAGGTAGCCCGGGCGATGGGCCTGCCCTATCCCGGAGGCGTGCATCTCGACCGGCTGGCGGCGGAGGGGGACCCGGCGGCGTTCCGGCTTCCGCAGCCGCGGGTGGATGGCAGCCCTTATGATTTCAGCTTCTCCGGCCTCAAGACGGCGGTGCTGAATCTGCTGCACAACGCGAAGCAGAAGGGCGAGGAGGTTCATATTCCCGATCTGGCCGCTTCGTTCCAGCATACGGTGGTGGAGATTCTCTGCGGCCGGACGCTGGCGGCTGCCGGAGCGCTCGGCTCTGAGACGGTTGTGCTGGCCGGGGGCGTGTCCGCCAACTCAGCGCTGCGGCGGGAGATGGCCGTGCGCTGCGAGGCGGCGGGGATTCGGCTGCTTGCGCCGCCGCCCGCCCTCTGCGGTGACAATGCCGCCATGGTTGGGGCACAGGCTTTCTATGAATATCAGCAGGGACATCTGGCAGGACGCGACCTGAACGCCTGCGCGACTATGCCGATAGAAGCAGAATTCAGCGATTGAAGCCGCCTGTTTTGCAGGTTTTGATGTAAAATGATGCAAGCGCACAATTCTTTGTTAGAAAATTATCAGTTTATTTACATTTTAGATATTGCCACGCTTTTCCGGGTAGTCTATAATAGAGAACAGTAAGGCATTTGGGTTCTGAAAGGAGAAAACGATATGACGAAGAATAAGTCCGTTCTCGAATGGATTGAGGACAAAATCGCGCTCGTCAATCCGGACAAGGTTGTCTGGATCGACGGTTCCGAGGCGCAGCTGGATGAGCTGCGGGCGGCTGCCTGCGCCACCGGCGAGATGATGAAGCTGAACGAAGAAAAACTGCCGGGCTGCTATCTGCATCGTACGGCGGTCAACGATGTCGCGCGCGTCGAGCACCGCACCTTCATCTGCTCCCGCACGAAGGAAGAGGCCGGCCCCACCAACAACTGGATGGACCCCGCCGAGGCCTATGACATGCTCTACAGCATCGCGAAGAACAGCTATCAGGGCCGCACCATGTATGTCATCCCCTATTCAATGGGTCCGGTCGGTTCCCCCTTTGCCAAGTATGGCATCGAGCTGACGGATTCCATTTATGTCGTGTTGAACATGGCGATCATGACCCGCGTCGGCCAGAACGTGCTGGATGCGCTCGGCGACAGCGACGACTGGGTGCGCGGCCTGCACTGCAAGTGTGAAATCGACGAGGAGAAGCGGTATATCTGCCACTTCCCGCAGGACAACACCATCATTTCGGTCAACTCCGGTTACGGCGGAAACGTGCTGCTCGGCAAGAAGTGCTTCGCGCTGCGCATCGCCTCCAACCTCGGCCGCCAGGAGGGCTGGATGGCCGAGCATATGCTGATCCTCGGCCTCGAGAATCCGCAGGGTGAAGTCAAGTACATCGCGGCTGCGTTCCCGTCGGCCTGCGGTAAGACCAACCTCGCCATGCTGATCCCGCCGGAGGTCTATCGCAATAAGGGTTACAAGGTCTGGTGTGTCGGCGACGACATCGCCTGGATGCGCATTGGCGAGGACGGCCGTCTGTGGGCCTGCAATCCGGAGAACGGCTTCTTCGGCGTGGCGCCCGGCACCAATGTGAAGTCCAACCCGAATGCACTGGCCTCCACGCAGAAGGGCACCATCTTCACCAACGTTGTGCACAACCTCGATGACAACACTGTCTGGTGGGAGGGTCTCGACAAGAATCCGCCGAAGAACGCGCTCAACTGGAAGGGCGAAAAGTGGGACTGCACCGACGGATCCAAGGGCGCTCATCCCAACTCCCGCTTCACCGCTCCGGCGAAGAACTGCCCCTGCATTTCCTCTGAGTTCGATTCCAGCAAGGGTGTGCCGATCTCGGCAATCGTCTTCGGCGGCCGCCGCGCGAAGACCGCGCCGCTGGTGTATCAGTCCCGCGACTGGGCGAACGGCGTTTTCGTAGGCTCCATCATGGCCTCCGAGACCACGGCTGCCGCGACCGGCGCGGTCGGCGTTGTCCGCCGCGATCCGATGGCGATGCTGCCCTTCTGCGGCTACCATATGGCCGACTACTGGGCGCACTGGCTTGAGATGGGCGAGAAGCTCGGCGATAAGGCGCCGAAGATTTTCAACGTCAACTGGTTCCGCACCGACGATGAAGGCAACTTCATCTGGCCGGGCTTCGGCGACAACCTCCGCGTGCTCGAGTGGATCCTCGCCCGCTGCGAGGGTAAGGCCAACGCTGTGGAGACCCCGATCGGCTATGTACCGACTGCCGACGATATCAACCTCGACGGTCTGGACTTCTCGAAAGAGACGCTGGCCGGTATCCTGGAGGTCGACAAGGAGCTCTGGAAGAGCGAGCTCGGCGGCATCGCGGAATTCTATGAGAAATTCGGCGATAAGCTCCCGGCTGAGCTTACGGCACAGCTGGACGGCCTGAAGGCTCGCCTCGGCTAAATTTGAATCCCTGCCCCCGGCAATGGAATCCGCGATTCCGCTGCCGGGGGTTTCTGTTGCCGGGCTTCCTGAAATTTATCTTGCACATCGACACGGTTTCTATTATACTGAACACAGACATATGTATAGACGATTGCTGCGCGAGAGGAGGGGACAGGGTGAACCGCAGAAGCCAAAAGCTGATGGAGAAAATACGGGAATCCCTGTCGTCGGTTCTGCCGATCACGGCGATTGTGCTGGCGCTCTGTTTCACTATCGCGCCGGTGCCGTCCGGTATTCTGATGGCGTTTGTCATCGGCGCAGCGATGCTGATCGTCGGGATGGGGCTGTTCACGCTGGGAGCAGAGATGGCGATGACGCCGATGGGCGAACATGTCGGCGCGCGGCTGACCGGCTCCCGTCGCCTCTGGCTGGTGATTGTCGGCTGCTTTGTCATCGGCGTGATGATTACCGTCGCTGAGCCGGATTTGCAGGTGCTCGCGGCACAGGTGCCGTCGGTGCCGGATATGGTGCTGATTCTGGCGGTGGCGGTCGGCGTGGGGCTGTTCCTCGTTGTGGCGCTGCTGCGCATGCTGATTGGAATCCGGCTGTCCTGGCTGCTCATCGGGTTCTATGTGCTGGCATTCGTGCTGGCGGCGTTTGTGCCGCGGGATTTTCTGACGGTCGCGTTTGACTCCGGCGGCGTGACGACCGGACCGATGACGGTGCCGTTCATTATGGCGCTCGGCGTCGGTGTCTCCGCGGTCCGGAGCGACCGGCATGCGGAAAACGACAGCTTTGGACTGGTCGCGCTCTGCTCGATCGGGCCGATCCTCGCAGTGCTGATTCTCGGGCTGGTTTATCAGCCCTCCGGGGCACAGTCGGCCGCTGCGACGTTGCCGGAGCTTGCGGATTCCCGCGCGCTGGCGGTGCTGTTTGCGCGGACACTGCCGAATTACCTGCGGGAGGTGGCGATTTCGCTCGCTCCCATCGCGGTGTTTTTTCTGGTATTCCAGCTGCTTCTGCTGCGACTGCCGCGGCGGCAGCTTGTCCGTCTCGCGGTCGGCGTGCTGTATACCTATCTCGGGCTGGTGCTGTTCCTGACCGGCGTCAACGCGGGCTTCATGCCTGCCGGGCAGTATCTAGGCGGTCAAATGGGAGCGCTTCCCTATCGCTGGATTCTCGTGCCGGTCGGCATGGTGATCGGCTATTTCATTGTGGCGGCGGAGCCCGCCGTGCATGTACTCAACCGGCAGGTCGAGGAGATCACGGATGGGGCGATTCCGCCCCGCCTGATGCAGCTCAGCCTGTCGATCGGCGTGGCGATATCACTTGGGCTGTCGATGATCCGGGTGCTGACCGGGATTTCGATTCTGTGGTTCCTGCTGCCCGGCTATATCCTCGCGATCGCGCTCTCTTTTTTTACCCCGAAAATTTTCACCTCGATTGCCTTTGACTCGGGCGGGGTGGCATCCGGGCCGATGACCGCGACCTTTCTGCTTCCCTTTGCGATGGGGGCCTGCGAGGCGGTCGGCGGCAACATCATCACGGATGCGTTCGGAATCGTCGCCATGGTGGCGATGACGCCGCTGATTACGATCCAGCTCCTCGGTGTGCTGTATAAAAAGCGGCAACCGGAGATGGGAATGTTGCCGGAGGCGGCCGAAGAGGAGATCATCGAGCTTTGAGAACGTCCGATGCGGGCGAAAGGAGGAGTCGGCGATGCCGGAGCTCTTGTTTATGTTGACCATTACCAACCGACGGATGGCGGAGACGTTGCCGGACTATCTGGAGGAGCAGGGGGCTTCGCTGACCCTGTGCAGCCTGGCACAGGGCACGGCAAACGATGCGGTGCTGGATATGTGGGGGCTCGCGGACACCGAGCGGGCGTTGCTGTTTTCCGTTGTCCCCGCGTCCCGGGAGCGGGCGCTGCTGCGCGGACTGGTTCGCGACCGGCAGCTTGACCTGCCCGGCAACGGCATTGCGTTTACGATTCCCGTGCAGAGTGTGGGCGGCGCACGGACGCTGCAATATCTGAGCGGGGGACAGGAAAAGGAAGGGTGTGAGGAACAGATGGCGGCGTCTTCTTTCGAGCTGGTGATTGCGGTTACCAACCGCGGCTTTGTGGATCTTGTGATGGACGCGGCGCGCGAGGCCGGGGCGCACGGCGGCACGGTTGTGCATGCTCGCGGCACCGGACGCGATCAGGCTGAACGGTTTCTCGGCGTCTCACTCGCGTCGGAAAAGGATATGGTGATGATCGTGGTGCGGCAGGAGGAGAAGGCCGCTGTGATGAAAGCGATTATGGCGAAGGCCGGGCTCTCGAGCAAGGCGGGTGCTGTCCTGTTCACGCTGCCGGTGCGGCAGGTGGCAGGCATGCGTGGACTGGACGAGGATTGACGGAAAAGACGAAGAAAGGCGGCAGGACATATGCTGGAGACAGCGTGGGCACATCTGAAAAGTGGAACGGATATCCGGGGCGTGGCGCTTCCGGACGTGGAGGGGCAGCCGGTGGAGCTGACCGACGAGGTGGTCGGGCGGATCGCGGGCGGCTTTGCGCGTTGGCTCGCGGAAGCGGCGGGCAAGCCGTGTGAGCAGCTGACCGTCTCGGTTGGGCGGGACAGCCGCCTCTCGGGTCCGCGCATCCGTGACGCAGCTGTCCGCGCGCTGACCGCGGCGGGGGTGCGGGTGCTGGACTGCGGTCTTGCGTCGACCCCGGCCATGTTTATGAGCACGGTTGACCTCGGCTGTGACGGAGCGGTGCAGATCACGGCGAGCCATCACCCCTTCCATCGCAACGGGCTCAAATTTTTCCGCCCCTCCGGCGGGCTGGAGGGGGCGGATATCACCGCGATTCTGGAGCTGGCGCAGGCGGGGGCTTTTACGAACGCTGCGACACCGGGGGTCTGCGAGGAGACGGCCTATATGCCGCAGTATGCCGCGCGTCTGCGGACGCTGATCTGCGATGGTGTCCGCGCGGCGGACTATGCGCATCCGCTGGCCGGATTCCGCGTTGTTGTCGACGCAGGCAACGGCGTCGGCGGCTTCTATGCGTCGGAGGTGCTCGCGCCGCTCGGTGCGGATATCACCGGCAGCCAGTTCCTCGAGCCGGACGGCCGGTTCCCGAATCATATCCCGAACCCGGAGGATCCGGAGGCGATGGCCTCTGTCTGCGAGGCGACCCGCCGGGCGGGCGCCGATCTCGGGCTGATCTTCGATACGGATGTCGACCGGGCGGGCTGTGTGGACGCGGCCGGCCGGGAGATCAACCGCAACCGCTTGGTGGCGCTGGCTGCGGCGATTGTGCTGGAGGAGCATCCCGGCGGCACGATTGTGACCGATTCGGTCACATCGGACGGGTTGAAGGTGTTCATTGAACAGACACTCGGCGGTCGGCATTGTCGCTTCAAGCGGGGCTATAAGAATGTGATTGACGAGGCGGTTCGCCGCTGTGAGGCGGGAGAGGACGCGCCGCTCGCGATCGAGACCTCCGGCCATGCGGCGCTTCGCGACAACTATTTTCTCGACGACGGCGCCTATCTCGTCACCCGCATCCTCATCAAAGCGGCTCGGCTGCGGGCCGAGGGGCGGACGTTGGACAGCCTGATCGAGGCGCTGGCCGAGCCCGCCGAGGGGCAGGAGCTGCGCTTTTCGATCACGGAGCCGGATTTCCGCGCCTGCGGCGAACGGGTACTGGCGGCTTTGGAGCGGCTCGCGGCGGAACAGGGCTGGCAGCTTGCCGACGACAGCCGCGAGGGGGTGCGCATCTCCTTCGGCGCGGATGAGGGGGACGGCTGGCTGCTGCTGCGGCTGAGCGTGCACGACCCGGTGATGCCGCTCAACATCGAGAGCAACCGGACGGGCGGCTGCCGGGAAATGGCAGCGCGGCTCGCACCGTTTATGCGGGCCCAGCCGGGCATCGACTGCACACGGCTCGACGCCTATCTGGCGTGAACCGCAGAAGGAGGAGACGGAGCAATGGATTGGACCGAGGTCCGGATGACGGTGCCGACAGCGGACACCGACCGGGCGGCTGCCATCGCGAATATGGTGGTGCCCTATGGTTTGTATATTGAGGATTACAGCGATCTCGAGCAGGGCGCGCGGGAAATCGCGCATATTGACCTGATCGACGAGGAGCTGCTTGCGCGTGACCGCACGCGCTCGGTGCTGCATGTCTATATCAGCCCGGAGGAGAACCCGGCGGAGGCGGCGGTTTTCCTGCGGGAGCGGTTTGCCGCAGAGGGGATCGACTGCGAACTGTTGACGAGTGCCGTCAGCGAAGAGGACTGGGCCAACAACTGGAAGGCCTATTTCAAGCCGCTGCCGGTCGGCGAACGGCTGCTGATCTGTCCGACTTGGGAGCCGATTCCGGAGACAGACGGCCGTGCGGTGCTGTCGATCGATCCCGGCATGGCGTTCGGCACCGGCGGCCACGATACCACCCGACTGGTGCTTGAGACGCTCGAGAAGGCGGTTACGCCGGAGACCGAGCTGCTGGACATCGGCTGCGGAAGCGGCATTCTCTCGATTGCCGCGCTGCTGCTTGGGGCAAAGCGGGCGTTTGGAGTGGATATCGACCCGCTGGCGGTCAAGACTGCGCGGGAGAACGGTGCGCTGAACGGTATGGCGGAGCCGCGCTTTACCGTTTGCGAGGGGGATCTTGCGGCGCGTGTCACCGGCCGGTATGATGTGGTCGCGGCGAATATCGTCGCGGATGCGATCATCGCGCTCTCCCCGGCGGTGCCCGCTTTCCTGAAGGATGGCGGTACATACATCGTTTCCGGCATTATCGACACCCGTGAAGACGAGGTGCTGGCGGCGCTGGAAACCAGCGGCTTTGCCGTGACCGGACGGCGGGAGAGCGGCGGCTGGCTCTGCCTGCGCTGCGTCCGCGCCGGTGTATAAACAGGGGGAGGAAAACGGGATGCGGAGGAAATGGTGGATCGCGCTGCTGGCGCTGCTGGCCGCCTGCGTCGTCTGTGCCGGGAGCGTGCCGGCGGCGATCCCGCTGGATGTGGGCAACGAGGTGGACTACGGCGGTGGCGGCGGCTGGGATTCCGGCGGCGGAGATTGGGATTTCGGCGGCTGGGATTCGGATGACGATGACGACGGCGGGGTGTTCTTCTTTTTCGGCGGTGGCGACAGCGGAAGCGGCGGTGGAAGCGTCGGAACGGCTGTGGTCGCCGTGGTGATTGTGGCGATTGTTGTGCTGGCGGTGTTCCGGGCGAATAAGAGCCGGCATACGGCAGGCCACGGCGTACCTGCGGCACCGGTGCGCAGTCCGGGTAACCACGAGGCCGAGATCCTGCCCGCGATTGGGGCGGTGGATCCGCAGTTCAGCAAAGACGCCTTCCTTGGATTTGCGAAGGAGGTGTATATGACGCTGCAGCAGGCCTGGACCGAGCGGGACTGGGAGAAGATCCGTCCGTTCGAGAAGGAGGAGCTCTATCGGCAGCATGAGCTGCAGTTGCAGGAGTATATCCGCAACGGTCAGATCAACGTGGTGGAGCGGATCAATGTCAACCAGGCGTATCTCCACAAATATGAGCGCGACCGCCAGTATGAATATCTCACCGTCTGCCTCAAGGCGCGGTTCAATGACTATATCATCGACGAGAAGACCCGCGCGGTGCTGAAGGGCGATCCGAACCGCGAGATATTCATGCAGTATCTGATGACCTTTACGCGCCGGACAGGTGTACAGACCACGGCGGCCGGAGATGGACCGGAAACCGTTGCCTGTCCGAACTGCGGCGCCCCGGTTCGTATTACGAGCGCGGGCCGGTGCGAATACTGCGATTTCATCATCACCACCGGCGAGCATGACTGGGTGCTCTCGGCCTATCACAGTGTTAAGCCGGGTGTCGCGACGGATGAGCGTGGTGTGGTCCTGCGCGACGGCGAAGGTGAGGCATAACCGATGATGGGCTGGATCATACTGGCTGTAGTGCTGGTCGGCATGCTGCTGCTTGTCCTGACTATCCGCCGCCGGGTGCGGCGGTTGTCCCGGCAGATATTCGGTTCGGACAGCCTGCTTGAAGAGCTGACCCGGGTGCAGGAGGAGGCGGACAACACGCCACGCTCGCTCTCCGGCGGCGACGCGATCTATCTCCCGGCGATTCTTCGGGATTTTCCCGAGTTCAACGCCGTGCTCGCCAAAAGTCGGGTACAGGCAGTTGTCACCGCCTTTCTCGAGGCGGTGGAGCAGGGGGACAGCGGCCGACTGCCGCCGTCCTGCGGCGAGGCGATTGTCCGCCTCGCGGAAAGCCGGATTGCGGATGCCCGGCGGACGGGCGTTCCGTTTGTGGCCGACGGGCTGGTATTTCATAACACCACCATCGCGCGCTATCTCCGCAGCGGCCATGACCGCACAATCCTGTTTCAGACAGCGTTTGCCTGCCGGGACGGGAGCGGGCGGCTCCGTCAGGAGAAGGCGGAGCTGGCCATGACCTATACGCTGCAAAGCGAGGACAGCGCGCTGTCCCTGCGGTGTGCCCACTGCGGTGCGCCGGTAGCGGATGTTGGGGTCAAGGTCTGTGCTTATTGCGGGAGCGGTGTCCTTCCCGTCCAGGATAAGATCTGGCGGGCGGCGGAGCTACGATTTTGCTGAGGCAATCATATTAAAATAAAGGAGTGCTGATTGATGGGACTGATTAAAGCGATTACCGGTGCGGTTGGCGGCGTGCTTGCCGACCAGTGGGTGGACTATATCAAGTGCGATGCGCTGCCGATGAATGTGCTGGCGGTGAAGGGGCAGAAATATATTGGCCCGCGCAGCTCCAACACGAAGAGTGACGACAACGTGATCTCCGACGGCTCGCGTGTCGATGTGGCGGACGGCCAGTGTATGCTGGTGGTGGAGAACGGCAAGGTAGTGGACTTCTGCGCCGAGCCGGGTCAGTATACCTACCAGACCGGCACTCAGCCGTCGATGCTCAGCGGCGGGTTTAAGGGACTTGCCGCGAGCTTCGGCCAGGTCGGCAAACGATTCACAGCCGGCGGCCAGATTCTCTCCGCCCAGCGGGTGTATTATATCAACACAAAAGAGCTGATGGGTAATAAATGGGGCGTCGGCGGCGTTCCCTTCCGCGACAGTGAGTTCAGCTTCACGATGAAGCTGTCCGCCTATGGCGAGTATTCCTACCGCATCACCGATCCGCTGCTGTTCTATGCGAATGTCTGCGGCAATGTGGACGGGACCTTCACCCGCGACCGTATCGACAGCCAGCTCAAGGCGGAACTGCAAACCGCCATGCAGCCGGCACTCGGCCGGGTGGCGCTGCGGCGCATCCCCTATGACCAGCTGCCGCTCTTCACACGGGAGATCTGTGAGGAGCTCGACCGGGAACTGACGGCGGACTGGACCGAGACACGCGGCATCTCGGTCGTGTCGATGGCGTTGGCCTCGGTGGCGCCGGATGAGGAGAGCGCGAAGAAGATCGCCTCCTTCCAGGAGTCACGGGTCTATACCGATGCCCGCATGATGGGCGCTCGGCTTGGCACAGCGCAGGCGAACGCGATGGAGAGCGCCGCGCAGAACGAAGCGGGTGCGATGACCGGGTTTATGGGCATGGGCTTTGCCGGTCAGATGGGCGGTATGAACGCGGCGCAGCTCTATCAGATGGGTGGCAATCCGCCGCCGAACCCGCCGACACCTCCGGCTCCGGTGCCGCCGGTTGATCCGGCGCCGCCCGCTCCGGCTGCGCCCGAGGCTGAGTCTGCTCCCGAAGAGGCAGCGCCGCAGCAGGAGGGGTGGACCTGTCCCGGCTGCGGTCATGTGTCGCAGGGAAAATTCTGCCCGGAATGCGGGACAAAGCGGCCCGTTGATGCGCCGCTCTACCGTTGCGATAAATGCGGCTGGCAGCCTGCCGATCCGCAGCATCCCCCGAAATTCTGTCCCGAATGCGGTGACCGCTTCGATGAGGAGGATCAGATCTGATCTCCCGTTTCCATGCCCGCCCGGCTGAGGCTTTCTGTGCCTTCGGCCGGGCGGGCGTGTTTTCGACGCCAATTCCGCAGCTTTGCCACGTTTTTTGTGTGCTCTGCACGCGCACAGGGTTACAGATTTGTTGCCATTCTTGACTTTGTTGGTGGCATGATATACAATGAAAAGGCTGAATTTTTCTGAAAAACGGAGGCTTTCCGCCCGGCTGCGGCTGTCCGGCCGTGGTTCTGCGGGTGGGAGCGAGAAGGAGGTTTCCGCTCATGGCGAATACCGATCGACTGTGCATGGGCTGCATGCAGCCGCTGCTGTCTCTTATACACATCTGACGCTGCCGACGAAGCTAGAAGTGTA
>ERZ1026998.665-NODE-665-length-10883-cov-4.453177_pt1 | contig 10883 bp, 2 predicted proteins | sample MGYA00519288_ERZ1026998 | MGnify/ENA primary metagenome ERZ1026998 (study PRJEB26926, sample SAMN06164454) | human gut metagenome | biome: ENVO:00009003; feature: ENVO:2100002; material: ENVO:00002003 | host: Homo sapiens | place: USA | collected 2012 ...
TCTCAACCGCATATTGCAGCGCCAGACGCGCATCCGTCGTGTTCACGGTGCCATCGCCGTTGATATCGCCGAGCTGCACAGCAGAGGGATCCAACTGGGAAACAATCGAATAGTCTACGAGGAATTCGTTGCTGCCCGCTGTGGACGATGTATCATTGCTCAGCTCATACAGGAGATTGCCGACACTGTCGGTATTCCCCTGATAGCTGCCGGCAAAGGCAATCGTCTTGCTGGAAGCCAGCAGCTTGTAATCATCATCGTAGAGCGAGACACGATACGTCTTGTTGTTGATATCGCGCAGATCCACCTCGATGGCCACACGATACCATACACCCGTCTTCCAATCGGTCAGATGCTCGTCGTTCACCGTAACACCGTCATACTGGGTGAAAGCAATCACCGGTGCGCCCGAATAGGTGCTGCCGTTGGCATTGAGACCATAGAGCAGCAGCGTGGCAAAACCGGAACCAGTGGACTGCATCGTCGGCACCTGCAAACGGGATTCCACTCTATAGAGCGAATTCTCAGTACCAGCCTTCAGATTCATGTCCGTGGTCTGCATGAAGGTATAGCTGCCCTTTTCATTGATGAAAAGCCGCGCCACATCCCGATCGTCTTTCTGGGAAATCGTCACATTGCTGTCGCCGTTCGATGTCCCTGTCTTCGAGAAGGAACCGCCGTTCAGCACATTCTGGATACCGTTTTCGGTCTTGGTGCCGTAATCGGTGAAGTTCTCGGTGAAGATCAGCTTAGATCCCGGCTCGAACGTCGCATTGTCCGGCGCACTCCAGCGGTTGATACGGCGCATGTTATTGATCCAATTGCACTCCGCAGAACCCACCAGTTCCTGCTCATAGAAGAAGCCGGAAATGGTCACATTCTTCAGATGCTCCGTCGAGGAGACTTTCTTGACACCGATGCTATACAGCGCACCGTTGTAAAGATTCAGCTTCGCATCCTTCCCCGTTGTCAGGAAGGCGTCGGTAGAGGACTGGGAATCGTAGTTGCTGTTGTAGATATTCACCGTGCCGGTGTCCACACGCAGGAAGGAGGTCGGGCGCGCCCAGCAGGCCACATTAAAGAAGTTCAGCGGGTCGCCCTTATAGGTGTCCGCCACATAGATGTGATGAATCACATCCGTGTTGAAGTCCTCCATGTAGTTATAGCTGACGATCTGGACATTGATGAAGTCCATATCTGTAAGCGCCTGCACCTCGATACCAACGGTGGAATAGTCGTAGGCGTTGCCCACATTCCAGCCGCTCGCAGACTTACCGTTCTCCTCAATGAAAAGCGCGCCGCGGTGGCCGAGATAGTTGAAATTGTCGTAGAGAATCTGATCCGTGACATCGCCGACAATCAGGATGTCGCAGTTCTCCTGGACATACAGGTTGTTGACGAGATTAGCGCTCGCCATCGTGCCGTCGCTCTCCTTCGGGGAGTTCGGCCAGGCGCCGTTCTTATCCTCGCCGCCGTTGTACCACGCGCCGCAGTTCATCTGATAGTTGGAGATAACACCACCCACGGCGCCCTTACCGACTTTGATCACGTTGTGGAAGCAGTAGCCGGCGAGATAGCGGACATAGTGGTTGTCGCAGCGATAGCTCATCAGATCCACGCCGTCATAGCCATTGCGGATCGACACGTTCACAACGTAGACGTCCTTGCCCTGGCCCTGCACAGCATAGGGGTATTTCTTGATGGTGTCGACGCTCATGCCCTGCTCGGGATAATCGAAAACGATACCGACAATGCCGGCGCCCTCTTTCAGCTTCACAGACGCGTCGCCTTCGGTGTTATAGATCTTGAAGATGGTACCGATGTTATAGGGAATACGGCCGATATCCACCGCACCCTTCAGTTCAACACCAGTCGGCACGGTCACGCTGTCCTCCAGACGGTAGTGACCCGCCGGCAGGAAGACGATACCGCCGCCCTCTTTACCGACCTTGTCGAGAATCGCCTGCAGCGTTTTGGACACGTCGGTCGCGCCGGTGGCATCCACATCCGCCACATACAGCTCGTTGCGGGCGGGCTTCGTCACCTTGTCCGCCGCCTGCTCCGCCGTCAGGAAGTCAACCTCGTCAACCTCCACTTTCTCGTCGTTGCGATCCAGCGGGCACATCGCCGCATTGTCTATCTCCAGCGCACCGTCCTTGGCAGAGCAGCCACGGACAATGGTACCGACCGAACCGGACACCAGCGAAATATGCGGCCCCTCGGTCTCAAAGGTACAATTGGTGATCGACAGCGGGCCGCGGGTATTGATGATCTGACCGCCGGTGATCGTGCAGTTAGCCAGCTGCATGCGGTTAATGCCGTCATGCTGTACCGCGACATCCGTCGCATGGATGGTGATATGGCTGAAATTCATATTGCCCATATCCACATCCGGATTGTAGTTGTCCATGATGCCGACCGAACAGTTGTCAATCAGGATATTGGCAAACAGCTCACCGGCCGCGCTAACGCCTTCGAACAGAATGCCCACGCCGCAATCGCGGATAGTAGAGCCATATACCTGGCCGTTGGAATAGCTGTTGGGAGAGGCCACCGAATTGGTGAAATACACACCGACGCCGTAACCCGAGATATCCATATAGGCAAAGTACGACCAGTCAACGCGCTGGATGTTAACCGCAACCGCCGCGGACAGCTGACCCATCAGCGCATCCTTCGCAGCATCGGTCCTGGGGGAGCCGGGCAGACCCGACTGCTCCCAATATTTCGGGGCAAAATTGATGTAATCGAAACGGCCAACATCGTAGATGCCGTCCAGCTGAAGTCCCATGCCGAGAGGGGTACCGTAAACATTATGTACGTTCGGGCAGCCGCTGCCGTCCGGACCCTGCACAACCGCCGTATAGGAGTTAACAAAAGTGACGTTGCGCACATGCGTATAGTCCGCGCCCCAGTTGCCCTTCTTATACATCTGGATCGAAGCCGGATAGGAGACGACATTCTCCGGATTCTGCTCCGGATACCAGATGGACAGATCGCGCACCATGGAGTTCGGCAGCATCGTGATAAAAGCGGTGCCGTTCGGATCCTCCCGGCCGGCATACGCCTTCAGGATGGTACCGACCACCTCCGGATTCTCGTCGGTCGGCGCACGCCAGTCACCACAGATGGTGACGCCATAAGGAACGATCAGATTGCCGCTGACGACATATTCGCCCTCCGGAATGAAAAGTGTGCCGCCGCCCGCGCGGTTCAGTCCCTCCATCAGACTCTGGATGGTGGTGGTGGCATCCTCGTCCGTGTTCGGCTCCATATAGTCGCCGAGATTATAGCCCATCACAACCGTGTCGTCCGTAGCGTACCTGGTCGGCGCAATCTCCCACGTGGGAGGCTCCGGCGTAAAGGTGCCGTCGCCGATACGATCGGTCGGGATACCTTTGGAAGTATCAACCAGGCGAACATTACACATTTTAAAGGTGTAAGTCTCGCCGACAGCCGCCTTCGGATAGGCATAAAGGCGTACATAATTGACGCGGGAAAGATCGATTATACCACTGGTGCCGGTAGACTCGTTCAGCTTGGCAACCACGCGGAACCACTCGTTTTCCTTCCAGTCGAAGGCGCTCGGGCTCCAATTGATCTCCTCAACATCGCAGCCGCCGCCGCTGGTCAACTCCAGCGAACCGTCCAGATTTTTCAAAAATAATTCCAGGTCGCCCCCGACATAGAGATCGAAGACCACGGCCAGATCCCCGTAATTATACGCGGTGAGGTCGATCGGATCAAACTTCATGTTGGGATCACCCATGTATCCGTCTGCCGGAACCTCTTTGGTGATATTGTATGTCAGCGGAATCTCCGCAATCACACAGTCCTCCTTCTCCGCTGCGCTCACAACCCCGGGCAAAATCGCCAACGGGAAAATGAACAGCAGGCTCAGGAACATTGCCAACCATTTCTTCAAATTAAACGCCGCCTTTCCTAAGACCAAATTTGTTTCCAGCATGATATCTCTCCATGCCGGTTACTACCATAGCACAATTTTGCATCGTTGTCAATAAAAGACCATTTCATTTTGCATATCGTTTTTGTGCTTTTCGTCAAAAATGCAGAGGAAGTGGGATGAAGCACCTCCCGATTGCCGAGATCGCTCTCCGAACTTTGTACATTCGTTTTCATGCACGGTGTGCACGAGAACGAAATCCTGTATAAATTGCTCAAACTCAAAACATCTACTTGAAGTACCAATCGTCCTGCATCGATTCGGATTGTACAACCAAAGGGCAGCACTCCCCGCGGAGAGTGCCGCCTGGTTATACAAAAGGGTTACTCCGTCGTATCCGGCAGTAATGAAATGCTGATACCCCTGACGTTCACACCGCCCATACCACCAGTCAACCGCACGACATTCTCCGTGCCGGGTTCCAGATCAATCAGGCAGCGGGCCGATTTCTCGTCATAATTGCCCCATCCTCCCGTTCCGGGCACGCGCAGGAAATACGGTTCATCGCTCTTGTTGCCGCTGGCATCCACCTTCATCGTCGAACTCTTATCACCGCTGGAATAGTGCAATGTCAACACCGCCTGGCCACCCTTGCCGCCGTCAATGCCGGAGAACTCCACATAGGCACCGGAATTGTGCAGATTCTCCACCACCTTCTGATCTCCCGAAAGAGTTGCCCCCTCACCGAGTTTCGCCCCGGTCAGATCATAGTTGGTCTTTTCGGTGAACTTGGCAAGGCCTTCTTCACTTATCAGCAATTTGCCATCGCGTTCCGTGGACTCGGAGGGCGGGCCAACCGCTTCAACACCTTCTTTGGTCTGAATAACCTTCCGGATGGTGCCATCCTCGTTGAAGAAGAGCTGATCGACGTTGGTCGAACGCAGCGTACCGTTGCCGGAGATCGCCGCATTGTGATAGAACATATACCAGTTGCCACGATACTGCACGACGCTGCCGTGAGATGTCTCGCAGTTTTCCACTGCATCCAGGATCACGCCGCGGGAGGTCCAGGGACCGTTGACACTGTCACTGGTGGCATAGCGCATCTGGTTGGCACCGGACACACCGTCCGGATAGACCAGATAATAGATATCCTCGCGCTTAAATACCCAGGCGCCCTCGTGGAAGTCCTCGAGCTGATCGGTGATCTCCACCACCTCGCCGGTGACAGACATCATGTCGTTGCTGAGCCGTGCAAAATAGCAGTGACCACCGCCGCCGACAAAGAGATAGGCAACGCCGTCATCGTCGATAAACACACAGGGATCGATCAAATCCTTGCTCGGGAGTCCCTGAATATAGCCCTGATCCTTGAAATTCGCCGCCGGCTCATCACTGGTCGCGACGCCAATTTTCCAGGAATCATTCCAATTGCTCTCGCTGGGATGCGGATAGAAGAAATAGTAAGTACCGTCCCTGTAGGCACAGTCGGGCGCCCACATGAAACCGCCTTCCTCACGTCCCCACTCGACATCATCCGAGCTCAGAATCTCACCATGATCCACCCAGTCGACCATGTTGTCGGTGGAATAAACGTGATACTGATTCATCAGATCACAGCCTTGCGACGGGAACACATCGTGAGAGGGATAGACATAGAGACGACCATCCTTCCAGACATGAGCCGAGGGATCGGCCGTGAAAATATTGTTAAAAATCGGATTCATAGACGTATAATCCGCCCACGTATCCTCCGGAGCAGGATTCTTCTCGGTCTCCTCCGGATAGACCTCCTTTTCGCCGGTGGGAGGTTCATGCGGTTTGGTAGGATTGGTCGGTTCTGTCGGTTCCGGCTCAGTCGGTTCGGTCGGCTGTTCCTCCTTCTCCCCGGGGAACTTGTCGATCTTTTCCACCGCGTACTGCAAAATCAGACGGGCATCGGTCGTGTTGACAACCTCATCCCCATTGACATCCGCCGCAATCCACTCATCCTCCGTCATGCCGATCTTTTCAACTGCATACTGCAAGGCAATACGCGCGTCGGTGGTGTTGACAACGCCATCGCCGTTGACATCACCGAGCTTTCGTGTCTCCTGCTCTGCCGAGAGAGACAGACTGCTCGCCGCCAGAGCCGTCGCCAGCACCGCCACTGCCAGCGAGGCACCCGCGATTCGTTCACGAGCACGTTTTTTCATGTCTGATTTCTCCTTTCTGTTACTACGCTAAGATTAGCATATCCGGATATCTCTGCTTTGTCAAGTCCCTCCGTATTTGCGAACATTTATTTGTATATATTCTCCAATATGATGATGTTGTTCTCTGCTATTCTGCCGAATAAGTTTTTTCTATTGGGGGGTATTCCGTAGTGCCCGCCAGAGATGTCGTTATCGACAGGTGCGGCTGGACGCACAAGCAATGCACTGCTTTCCCCTCTGTGAGATTTCTCCCGATAGCATTTGGAAAGTCACGGATAAGTTCGAATGTTTACGCGAAAAGCCCCCGGGATTTCCCGGGGGCTTTCGTGTTACAACTGCCAAGGGCAGTTACGTTTCAAGAGCTTACTTCTGCTCCTTCTTTTTCAGGACCACAGCGGACACCGCAGCGGCAGCAACCGCCAGCAGCGCCACCGGCAGAACCGCGCTGGCTTCGCCAGTTTCGGTCTCGCCAGGCAGAGCTTCCGTCGTCGGAGCAGCCGTCTCGGCGGGCTCCTCATTGGAAGGCTCAGTCTCCTCCTCAGAGGGTTCCGGCTCGGTCTCGGAAGGTTCGGTCTCCGTCGCGGAAGGCTCAGTCTCGGTTTCGGAAGGCTCGGTCTCCGTCACAGAGGGCTCAGTCTCGGTCACAGTCGGCTCCGTTGTTGGCTGAGTCGGCGCCTCGTAGTCCTCGACAGCCTTCTGCGCAGCGGCCAGCGTCTCGGCAAGAACCATCACATCACGGACAGTTGCCTCCTCGCCGTTCACAGCCTTCGCAGCCGCGATCGCCGCATCCAGCGCATCCGTCAGTGCCTTCGGTACATCCTTGGTATCGACTTTCTCAGCCTTGGCAACCGCCTCGGCCAGATCCGCCACCTGCTGCTTGCCGTAGTCGCTGTCATTCGCCGCACCCGCATACGGGGTCAACACAATGTCATCAAAACCAACGGTCAGCGCATCGGTCGGCGTGCAGAAGAAGCGCAGCTGCGCAACCTTCTCCATCTGCTCGATCTTGCTCAGGCTCATATCGCGAATCTTGATCTGGATCTTGTTCCAGCCATCCTGCAGGCCGGTCAGTGTACCAACGTTGAACTGCGCCTCGATCTGATCCTGCTGCTGGGAAATCTCAATCCAGCTGCTGCCCGGCAGCGCATCAACATCGCTCACATAGAACCACGCCTCAAGATAATAGGTATCCGCCCAGCCTTGCGGCAGCGCAATGTCGAGTGTAGCATTTTTGCGAGCGATAAGCGCCTCTTTACCGCCTTCAGAGGTGGCGAAGATCGCACCAGCGCCCTGCTTCTTGTTGGTCGTATCCAGCGTACCGCTGTTGAAATCGGTCGCATTGTCCATCGTTTCGAGTACGATAACCTCTGGGGCTTTCGCCGCGGTCAGACCCTTGATCGCCGCGGTCAGATCGTCAATCGCTTTCTGAATGTCAGCCTCCGTGGCCTCCTCGTTGTCCAGCACAGCCTTCGCCGCGTTCATCGCGTCGGTATAAGCCTTCGCACTGTCCGCAGTGTAGGCAGAGAGATCCTTGATCTCCGCAGCAACCATCTCGCGAAGCGCATCCTTCGGATCCGGCGCAGCGGTCTTTGTCACGGTGATCTTGCGGATATAGATGCAATCACCAGGTGTGTTCGTATTGAAGATCAGCATCAGATCGGAACCGCCGTCCATCTGACCATTGCCATTCTCCGCTTTGCGCAGGAATTTCGCATCGGTGAGCTGCCACTCCGTGGTCGCCCACTCGCCCTTCACCAGCGTAGCATCGGAAGCCTTTTTCCAGTCGCCATACTTCTTCGCATCCTCAACGGAGAAGTAGTACGGACGCATCTGCGAACCATCGGTAGACTCCTCCGGCAGATAATACTCCACCCGGATGGTCACATTGCTGTCGTTCTCAGCGAGCACATTCGGATCAATCTTCAGGCACATGTTCGCATTGGTGTTCTGCAGCTTCAGGCCGTTGGAGCCGCCGATTTCCACCGGAGTCGTAACATTTTCGCCGCCAGGAATATGATTGCCGCTGACGGTCATATTCTTCAGAACCACTTCACCGGTCGAATAATCGACCTCAGCAGAAGAATAATCCGCCGGGACATCCTCAACGAGAGCCGCATCCGCATCCTGCAGGTTCTTCAGAGCGGTCGCGACATCTTCCTCGGTCGCGCCGTCCTTCGCAAGAACCGCCTTTGCAGCCGCGAGGGCCTCCGCATACACGGCGACGGTCTCCTCGGTGTAGCCGGAGAGATCCTCCTTCGCGTTCTCAACAGCCGCCGCGAGCTCGGTCTTGTCCGCTTCCTTCACCAGCGTCAGGCTGCGGAGGAAGTAGCCAACCGTCTTGTCGGCATTGCCATTGTAGAAGCAAACGTGGAAATAGTTGCCGTTGGCCAGCATGGTGTTGTCCATCGGGATGTAGGCAACCGCCCACTGATCAAAGACAACCGGTGTAAAGGCCGCACCCGCACCGCCAATAGACTGGTTCAGCGCCGGCTCCTTACCCGTGCCGCCGTCGACCTTGTTGTCGATGCTGTTCCAATGCGGGCGACGGAAAGCAAGCGTCGCTTTCGCGCAATCCGCAATCGTCAGGCCTTCGTTAGCCTCCATAATCGCCCCAGCGGTCTCGCCCGGCAGATAATACTCCACCTTCAGCATCAGATTGCTCTGCACGCCATCGACATCGGGATTTTCATCCACATTCGGGAAGACAGAGGTATCGAAGGTGAACTCGATCGGACGATCGTTGTGCGCCGTGCCATACCAGTTGGCCTCTTTGCCGGCAACCGTAACCTTCTTCGTCAGATCGTTCTTCGTGATCGTCGCATTGACGTTATTGGCGGGATCCAGCAGATCGACCTTCGCCACATTCTTGATGACCTCCGGCGGGATCAGCTCAAGACCCGCCTTCGCATCGGTCAGCGCTTTGGTCGCCGCATCGACAACCGACTGACGGGCAAACGGATCCGTCACAGCCTTCGCCGCATCGAGAGCCGCAATGTAGGTCGCGACCGTCTCTTCCGTATATTTGGAGAGATCGGTAACCTCGTCGGCAATCGCCGCATCCAGCGCCGTCCGGTCACTCTTCTTGAAGACCTCAACGCACTTGATGACCCGGCCATTGGCGTTCAGGCGGAACGAACCGGCCGCATGCTGACCATTGGCAAACGCCGCATCCGTCATTTCAAAGGTCACGACCTCTGCCGCCGGCTGATTCAGCGTCTTATAATTCTTGTTCGAAGCATCCGGATCAGAGGTCTGATACTCCAGCGCGATCGAACCGGAGAAATCTTCTTCCGCGGACTTCGCCAGATGGACATTGACGCGGATGTCACCGACACCCAACATGCTGTCGCTCACCTTGAAGTACAGGAAATTTCTGCGACCGGCATCCAAGCCATTTTCGGTCAGAGCAGCCTTCTGCCAATCAGCAGCAGTCAAAGGCTGAACCGTATAGATCATACCCGACGTAGCGGACTCGGTGTACTCCGGATAGAAATCCGTCACAACCTGACGCTTCGTGAAATCAATATAATCGTAATCCGAGGCAACGCGATCCGTTACATCCTCGGTCTTCACGACCATAGCGCTTCTGATGAACCAGCCGTCCGCTTCCTGACCAGCGCCCCATTTAATGAAGTTCAGGTTACGCTTATCCGTAGAGAAATCCACATCAGGCTCCAGATTGATGACCGCGATATTCCAGGCATCCGCCGGAGCCGCCACCATCACACCGGACGGGGTGTGACGAAGCGTACTGGACTGCAACAGATTTGTCGGCTTATCCGCCACTACGTAATCGGCACCTTCACCCTTTCCATAGGGATACTGGGCAGCCCAGCGGGTATTATCCGTTGCAGCAACGATCGGTTTGCCCTTTCCATCGGGATCATTTTTGATCTCATCAGGGGTATCGTCGCCCACCAGCGTTTCCTTCGGCAGATAATACTCCACCAGAATGCTGAGAGCCTCGCCCTTTTCGAACAGACCCTCATTCAGTAGCATACCAAAGCCACGATTGTTCGACGGATACCAGCAGGCATACTCGCCATCCGGCATCTGTACCCAAAAACAACCCGAGGATTTGTCAGGTCTGGCAACCTCCGCGCCAGCATGATTAAATCTCTGCGTCGCATTGGTCGCAACCGGCTTGCCGGTCGAGAAATCAAGCTTCGCATAAGTCGGCGCTTCCCCGTCCTCAGCCAGGCTGAAGAACGCGAAGGTGCCGATGGATCCAACCAGCAGAGCCAGCGAGAGGATCCATGCCATGGACTTCTTCCACATGTTTTCCATTCCTTTCCTCATTCGGGCACCGGGGATCGGCCCCCCGAAAACCCGTTTTTTTGAGTGGTATGTCTCTCATACCTCTTCACCTATAAACTTAACACGAACATTGGGAAATGTCAATAGTTGTTTCCAAATTGCCATACAGCAAATTGGGCAGTATTGCATATTTTGGCAACTCGTCGTTTGAGTTCGGGGAAACCGCCAAAAAAAGCGACTGTCCTCTGTGATAAATCACAACGAACGGCCGCTTTTTTCATCAGAACAGGCTCATCTGGCTGGTCTGGGGCAGATTGTCGAGTGCGCCGAGCAGACGGAGCGATTCCACAACCGCTTTGGTGATGCCGCTGCGCGCCTGCAGGTCGTCCCAGGAGATGAACTCCCCGGCCTCGCGCGCCTGCATCAGCCCTTCGGCGGCCGCTCCGCCGAGTCCTTTGACCGAGCTGAACGGGAGGCGGATTTTGCCGTCCTCCATCAAAAATTTATAGGAATGGGAGCGATAGAGA
>ERZ1026998.677-NODE-677-length-10706-cov-3.463149_pt1 | contig 10706 bp, 10 predicted proteins | sample MGYA00519288_ERZ1026998 | MGnify/ENA primary metagenome ERZ1026998 (study PRJEB26926, sample SAMN06164454) | human gut metagenome | biome: ENVO:00009003; feature: ENVO:2100002; material: ENVO:00002003 | host: Homo sapiens | place: USA | collected 2012 ...
GGGAGCTTGTTGAACATTACAGCAGCCAAAGGAGCTGCGCCTGCACCCTCGGCAATCATCTTCTGCGACTCAATAAGCTTGAGAATTGCAGATGAAATTTCGTCATCACTTACCGTTACGATATCGTCAACATACTTCTTAACATATTCAAATGTATGCTCACCCGGTTCTTTAACCTGAATACCGTCGGCAATTGTAGAAACGCTGTCAAGATGAACAGGCTCGCCGTTCTTGATTGATTCAACCATTGAAGGAGCGCCCTCTGCCTGAACACCGTAAACCTTAATGTTAGGATTAAGGCTCTTGATTGCACAGGCAACACCCGAAATAAGTCCGCCGCCGCCGATTGCACATACAACAGCGTCAACATCGGGCATTTCATTCATAATTTCGATACCGATTGTACCTTGACCTGCAATTACATTTTCATCGTCAAACGGGTGGATAAATGTATAGTTCTTTTCATCACGAAGTCTTAAAGCCTCGTTATAAGCGTCATCATAAACACCCGGAACCATACAAACCTCGGCTCCGTAGTTCTTAGTAGCCTCAACCTTTGAAATAGGTGCACCGTCAGGCAGACAGATAAGCGACTTGATACCGTACTTTGTAGCAGCAAGTGCAACGCCCTGAGCGTGGTTGCCTGCAGAACAGGCAATAACACCTCTTGCCTTTTCTTCTTCGGTAAGCTGAGAAATCTTGTAACCTGAACCTCTTACCTTAAATGAACCTGTAATCTGAAGATTTTCGGGTTTGAGATAAACATCACAATCATCACAAATACCCCTTGCCTGAACGATATTAGTCTGTCTGATAACATCCTTCAAAACATATGATGCGTGATAGATTTTGTCTAATGTAAGCATACCAATTACTTCCTTTTCTATATGTATCCACTGCTTATTTTAATACAACAAAGCTTTAAAATCAAGTTTTTTTGGAATAAACAAAGGGAATTTTTGCAGGATTTTTTAAAGTCTTATTCATAATTCGCAAACAGAATATAAAATATTAATGATGAACAAATAAAAACACCTGCTTACAAGCGTAAACAGGCGTTTCTATGAAATTATGAAATTGGTATTAACTAATTGAATACTTACAGCCTAAGTTAAGCAAGTGATGCGCCAAGCTTTTTGCAAGCCTCAAGGGCGTCGTCATCGGGAGCATCGTTACAGATAACGCTTTCGCAAACAAGGTTTGCACCGTCACCCTTACAGGTGTCCTCCCAGTTTCTCATCCATTCGCCGTCACCCCAGCCGTATGAACCGAAGAGGGCAATGCTTTTGCCGTTTAATGCACTTTCACATTCATTGAAAACAGGCTCAAACTCGCTGTCCTCAAGAACCTCCGCCCCCATTGCAGGACAACCGAATGCAATGCCGTCAAAATCGGCAACCGATGAAGAATCAAAATCGTTTACATTTGCAAGAGTAACTTCTGCGCCTGCGGACTTTGCACCCTCGGCAACGGCTTCCGCCATCTGCTCTGTGTTACCTGTACCGCTCCAGAATACTACTGCTACTTTATTCATATTATATACTCACCTTTCAGTTTTTGTACTTGATTACACTTTAAGTCAGTTACACGCAACCGTCAGTTTCTGAATAGGTGTGCCCTGTAACCACTTAGAGTAATAGATGTCAGAACATTTTTTGAATTTGGCGAACTCTTTGGCTGCTTTTTCTTCATTACCGTAAACCTTCCAGCAACCTGAATATTTACAGCAATTTCCTTTATGAAGAATAAAGCCACGGACATCTTCGGGAGGATAACCGAGGAACAGTCCGATTTCGTGCGGGAACTCGGTTGAGTCTTTAAGTCGGTGGCGAAGCTCCCTTATACAGCGTGCGGCATCGTGTGAATGATACCCCTGCGACTCAAGCAGCTTGCACGCATATTCATCGGACAAATCAACAGCAAGCTTGGACGGGCGAAAAATATAGATTAAAGCCTTTCCGTTGCTGAACTTTAGTGGCAGAACTTTTATTCCCTTTTTGCAGAACATTTTATTCAGCTTTCTCACATCACATTCGCACTCAAGCCGTGATGAGTACGGACAGTTAAAAAGGTTAGCCGTTTTTATTCCTGCAAGCGTTGGGGAACAATGCTTGATAATTAAATCTTCTGACATCTTTTCCTCTAAATAATTGAATGAATGATTTGAATAGAATTGAATAAATACACCACAGTGATTATCCGATAATTGTTTCATAGTTAGCTTTTGCTAACTTAATTCCATAAGCAAGACTTGTTTGTTGTCTTTATCTTACAGTTAAAATATACCATCAATCAATGTTGTTATCGGCTCTTAAAAGGTTTTCTACGCTCCAAACGGACAGACAATTTCAGCAAAGATTTAGGGACAGCAAACGCTGTCCCTGAAAGGAGAAGAGATATTATGAATAATTACCCGGCAAAGTAATCATCAAATACTCTGCGGATATTTCCGCAGTCTGTCGAAATGATTTAAAGCGGAGCAATGCACCTGCTTTTGCTTGCAAAAAGCAGTGATTGCGACAGCTTGCAAGTAATGCAAGGAGCGTTAGCTCCTCAGAGTTTCATACTCAGAATGAAACTCTGCGATGTTTCACGCCGCTTTGGCGGTGGGTAACATCTGTACTTTAATTATAGGCGTATCTTTTCGACAATGTTATTATAGCACTTTACAAAGTCTTTTTACTGCTCTTTACGGACATATAAGGCTCTGTTCAGACGAGCGATTTTCTGTACTCGTTCGGCGACTTATTCATCACCCTTCTGAAAGCACCCGCAAACTTACTGCCGTTGTTGTAGCCGACAATTCCTGCAATTTCGAGAACACTTTTGTCGGTGTTTTTCAAAAGCGAGGCGGCTTTTTGCATTTTACAGTTCGTTATGTAGCCGTTAATCGTGTCGCCGTAGACACCCTTAAAGCAAATTTTAAGAGAAGTTGAAGAGATGCCGAGCATATCGGCAAGCTCCGTAATTGTTATATGCTCGTCAAGGTGAGCAAGCAGATATTTTTTTGCCTCTTTTGCGGCGGTAACCTGTGAGCGAGAAAAATATCGTCTTTCCTCACTCTCACCCTTGTATTCAAGACCGCTCAAAAACAAAAGAAGTTCAAGCACCTTAACCTTGTGATAACCCTTTCGGATATTTTCGGGAACGGAATAGAGTTCCGAAAAAATATGCTCAATGCTGATATTTTCACGCATAATTGAGTACGGCTTTTCGGAACAGAATTTCATTTCAAGCTCTTCGGGGCTGACAAAAACATCGTCAAGAATACACGAAAAACACCTTGGCACACGGTTCATATCAATTGCAACCGACACACCGTGGTAGTGGCTCAGCGGACAATATCTGTGTCGGATGTTTTCCGTATTCTTCTGTATCGACAAATCACCCGACGCAAGGTAAAGATATTCGCCGTTTTTGTATTCAAACTCAATTCTGCCCTCCTGACAATGCGTGATGATGAGCATTTCTCTTCCCTTTGCAAGATTAATGTCACAACTTTGCATATGAACATCGTAATACACAAGCTCAATGCCTGAAAACACAGGATACACGGTGACCTCGCAATCGCCCGTGCTGTCCTGTGAACGGTATATGCTGAACGATTCGCAGTGTTCAACAGTCTGTATCATACCGTATGGATTGTCAATTTTCTGCAATACTGCCATAAGCTCCTAAAACCCTTATTCCGCCTTCATAACGGTGTATGCACCTATATCGTTAACTGTCTTTTTGAGGACTTTATCCTCAATTTCTCTTTTCATTCTGACCGTAACTCTGCCGGAAGAAACATCGGCTTCCGCCCACACACCGTCAATTGAATTGAGTGCGTTTTCTACTCTTGCGGAACAGTTTTTACAGACCATTCCGTCAACAACAAGAGTTTTTTCGTAGGGATAATGTGACTTATCTTTATCGGCAACCTTGTTTTTCTTAACGCTTTCGTCACTTGCACCGCAACATCCGCTTGCAAGCTTTTTCCTGTAACTTCTGATTACGAGAACCACAAACGCAATGAATGCCACGGCAAGCAATCCGTAAAAAACATACTCCATATTTATCTCTCCTTTTATTTTTTACGATTCAGAACAGTTCTGAATACACTTTGCACCGTAAAATTTCTTCAACACCAAATTCATAATTTCAATAACAAACAAGAAGGGGTACAGCTAAAAAGCTGTACCCCCTACAAAACATTTACTTATGATTATGGCAGTCACCGTGACACGCACAGTGCGCACAGTTTGCACCGCAGGAGGATTTGCCCTCTTTTTTGTCTTTTACCATACGGGCAACCACAAAAGCAATCACGGCAATAACAATTAATGCAACAATGATTGTGCCGATATTAGCCGCTAACCATTCCAACATATTTATTCCTCCCATTGTTAATCAATAAATTTATTACTTCTTAGCCGACTTAACTTTAAGAGTTGTAGCCTCTTTGTAAGGTCTTACGAGCATATAAATCATAAATGCAAATACTGCAACGGCAAAGATAAGACCGATTACATTAAGACCGCCTGCAAAGATTGAACCGAACTGGAATACCATAAATGCAATTGCATAAGCAAATACGCACTGATAACCGACTGCGAACCAGAACCACTTGATGTTGTTCATCTCTCTCTTGATTGCACCCATTGCTGCGAAGCAAGGAGCACATAACAGGTTGAATGCTAAGAATGCATAACCGCTTACTGCTGTGAAGGAAGCTGCCATTGCTGCATATACGCTTACACCTTCCTGTCCGCCGTAAAGGATACCCATTGTACCAACGATATTCTCCTTAGCAACAAGACCTGTAACAGCTGCAACAGTTGCCTGCCAGTTGCCCCAGCCAAGAGGTGCGAAGATCCAGCAGATAGCCTTACCAATGTGAGCAAGGATACTGTATTCCATCTGGTCTTCTGTGAGCATACCGAATGAACCGTCTACCCAGCCGAAGTATGAAGTGAACCATACGAAGATAGTTGACAGTGTGATGATAGTACCAGCCTTCTTGATGAATGACCAGCCACGCTCCCACATTGAACGGAGAAGGTTGCCTACTGTTGGAAGATGATAAGCCGGAAGCTCCATTACAAACGGAGCGGGATCGCCTGAGAACATCTTTGTCTTTTTAAGCATAATGCCTGAAACTACGATTGCAGCCATACCGATGAAGTAAGCCGATGTTGCAATCCACGGTGAACCACCGAAGACAGCGCCTGCAATCATAGCGATAAACGGCTGTTTAGCACCGCAGGGAATGAATGTTGTTGTCATAATAGTCATACGGCGGTCACGCTCATTCTCGATTGTACGGGACGCCATAATACCCGGAACACCGCAGCCTGTGCCTACAAGCATTGGGATAAACGACTTACCAGAAAGACCGAACTTACGGAAGATACGGTCAAGTACGAATGCGATACGAGCCATATAACCGCAGCTTTCGAGGAAAGCAAGGAAAAGGAAGAGTACAAGCAACTGCGGAACAAAGCCGAGAACCGCACCTACGCCGGCTACGATACCTTCAATGATAAGACCCTGAAGCCAGTCTGCACAATTGATTTGGTTAAGACCGTTCTCAATAAGTTTTGGAATACCGGGAACCCAGATTCCGTATGTTGCGGCATCAGGAGCGCCGTAACCCTCTTTATAATCTGTATTGAGGTAGTTTGAAACAGCCTTTTCAAGAGCAGATTTCTTAGTATCGGTAGTTTCTGTAATTTTAAGAGTTTCTTCATCCTGAACAGAATATGTAACGCTTGCGTCTGAAGGTGTGAGATTTATGAGTTCTGCAAGAGCAGCCTTAGCGGCATCTTCGGAATAATTTTCAGATTCAAGGTCAACAGCTTCGGCAATGTCGTCATTTCCGTACTGAGCATTGAATGCCTCGATAATTGCATCTGAATCACCGTAGGTTTCTTCAGCCTCGGCAGCCTGTGATGAGCCGATACCGAAAAGGTGCCAGCCGTCACCGAAAAGACCGTCATTCGCCCAGTCAGTTGCGGCAGTACCTACTGTCTGCATTGAGATGTAGTAAACAAGGAACATGATAACCGCAAAAATCGGAAGACCGAGCCAACGATTGGTTACAACCTTATCAATCTTGTCCGATGTTGTAAGCCTACCCTTGTTTTTCTTCTTATAACAGCTCTTGATGATTGAGGCAATGTAGATGTATCTCTCATTAGTGATGATACTCTCTGCGTCATCATCAAGCTCTTTTTCAGCCGCCTGAATATCTTTTTCAATGTGGTCAATAACATTCTGCGGAATGTCAAGCTTTGCAAGAACCTTGTCGTCACGCTCAAAAATCTTGATAGCGTACCAACGCTGCTGTTCCTCGGGCATATCGTGAACCGCAGCCTCTTCAATGTGGGCAATTGCGTGTTCAACAACACCGTTAAAGCTGTGCATGGGGATTGTCTTTGTTGAGCCTGCGGCTTTGATTGCTTCCTCGGCTGCTTCCATAATGCCTGTGCCTTTAAGAGCCGAAATTTCCATAACCTTACAACCAAGCTGTCTTGAAAGCTCATCAATGTTGATTGAATCGCCGTTCTTCTTAACAAGGTCAATCATATTGATTGCCACAACAACAGGGATACCGAGTTCTGTAAGCTGTGTTGTGAGGTAAAGGTTTCTTTCAAGGTTAGTACCGTCAATGATATTGAGAATCGCATTGGGGCGTTCACCTACAAGATAGTTACGGGCAACAACCTCTTCAAGAGTATAAGGTGAAAGTGAATAGATACCGGGCAAGTCCATAATTGTAACATCCTTGTGCTTTTTGAGCTTACCCTCTTTTTTCTCGACAGTTACGCCGGGCCAGTTACCGACAAACTGATTGGAACCCGTGAGTGCGTTAAACAAAGTTGTCTTACCGCAGTTAGGGTTACCTGCAAGAGCAATTTTAATTTCCATATATCAGTTATCCTCTCTTGGATTAGCAAAAGCTAACCGTAATGTTATAAAAATACGGGATTTCTCCCGTAGGATTTATAAGTATAAATTACTCAACTTCAATCATTTCAGCATCGGCTTTTCTGAGCGAAAGTTCATAATTTCTTACAGTAATTTCAATCGGATCTCCGAGCGGAGCAACTTTTCTGATGTAAATTTCAACACCCTTTGTGATGCCCATATCCATAATTCTGCGTTTAACAGCGCCCTCACCGTGAAGCTTAACAACCTTTACGGTTTCACCTACTTTTGCCTGTTTTAAAGTTTTCATAACAGTTTCCTCCATCTAAAATTGAGCATAAAGCCGTATAAAAACACCTCTCGGAACAACTCCGCCGTGTGTTTGTTACATAGAATCAAATCATAACTTTACGAGCCATTTCTTCGCTGATTGCAACTCGTGTTTCCTTTACGTTAACAATAACATTTCCGCCGAGTGACGAAATAATGGTAACCTCTCCGCCGGCAACAAAGCCGAGATTTTCAAGGTGCTTTTTAACCTCGGGAGAACCTCCGACTTTCTTTATAATATTGGTTTCACCTGTGTTAGCAAACATCAAAGGCATCATAAAATCAATCTCCTTTAAGTTAGCAGATACTAACAATATTTGTTGATCAAAGGTTAGCTCTCGCTAACCGATTATATGGTACTATAAAACTCGAAATATGTCAATAGGCTTGCGAAAAAATTTTATTTTATTTTGAATTTTGGCAAATTGAATATTTCACATCTGTAATTCGGATATTATTTTTGTTGATTTCGGTAAATCGTTTTTTCATAATTATTGAAAGCACAATTAATATTATTGATTTTTTGTTCATATCATGATATGATTAGACAATGTAAAGGAGTGCAGACTATGCAATTAAAAGAATCAGGTGAAATGTACCTTGAAACAATATATGTTCTTTCAAAAAAGAGCAATTATATAAGATCAATTGATGTATGTGAAGAAATGGGATATTCAAAGCCGAGCGTCAGCCGTGCCGTTGGTCTTCTCAAAGAGGGCGGTTATCTTAAAGTCGGCGATGACGGCTCGCTTATTCTCACCGACCTCGGCAGGGAAATTGCAGAAAAAACATATGAAAGACACACCGTTCTTTCAAAGCTCTTTGTTATGCTCGGAGTTAATCCCGAAACTGCCGCCGCAGATGCCTGCAAAATGGAACACATTATCAGCGACGAAACCTTTGCCGCATTGAAAAATCACCTTGAAAATCATATGCAATAAAAGGCTGAATAATTACCGAATATTACACACAAAAGGCTGACGATTTCTCGTCAGCCTTTGTTTTTACTCAACTGCTTTCAATAAGGCGATACACTTTTTCGATTGATTCAACAATTCGACACGCTTAAATAAAACGCAAAAATAACAATAGTACAAATTATTGCAACCGCCTTTTTCATAAGCACACCTCGTCATTGTAAATAACATCAAATGAACTTTGTTAGCCAATTATCCAAGAATTTCACCTGTTCAGCTGTATGAAACCAATGTTCACCGCCATTCATAACAGTAAGGTCAGCGTTTATCTTCTCTGCAAATTTATTGATTATCTCAAATGATGTAAGGTTATCATTTTCACCGTATAAAATTGAGGTGGGAACATTCCAAGAAATTTGGTTTTCACGAACATAGCAAAGATATTTCCAAGATAAAGTTTCACCAAATTCAGTAGAGATTGTTTTCTTATCACGAAGTTCATTCTCTGTTACATTCGCCCATTTCATCATATTGGTAATGAGGTTTTCCATATCTACAACAGGCGAAATAAACATAGCTTTGTCAATCTGTTTATCTGAAAAGGCATTCATAGAATAAAATGCACCTATGCTATTCGCAATCAGAACTATATAATCATAATTTTTGCAATAATTATCGAACAGATTTGTAAATTCCTGTTTTGCATCCCACGGTGTTTCTGATTTATAGTCAAAGCCTATAACATCATATTCAGGTAGCAAAGGTTTGTAATGCTCCGATTCTGTAGCATTACCACCCTTTCCGTGTACATATACAGCCAGTTTACGCATTTAAAATTCTCCTTTTGCGGAACAATATCAACGGTTGCGGAATAATGCATAGGTGATTTGCGGAACAATAGAACTGTCTTTTTGCTTTATTCGCATTAAAATTTCATTGTGAGAGAAATTCTGTTCTTTTCGGGATCAACTGAAAGAACCTTTACATTTACAACATCACCGACTTTGAGAACTTCGCTCGGATGCTTGATGTACTTATCACAAATCTGCGAGATATGGACAAGTCCGTCCTGATGAACACCGATATCGACAAATGCGCCGAAGTCGATTACATTTCTGACCGTGCCTTTAAGCTCCATTCCCTCTTTCAAATCCTTGATGTCGAGAATATCACTTCTGAGCATTGGTGCAGGCAGTTCATCACGGGGATCTCTGCCCGGTTTGGAAAGTTCCTTTACAATATCGTCAAGGGTTGGAAGTCCGATTCCGAGAACATCGGCAAGTGACTTTGTTCCCTTTGCCTTTACTCTCTGCTGAATATCGGCGAAGTTGCCTGATTTTATTTCTTTGTCAGAATATTCAAGAAGTCCTAAAAGTTCTTTTGCACTCTTGTAGCTTTCGGGGTGAACGCCTGTGTTATCAAGCGGATTTCTGCTTTCGGGAACACGCAAAAATCCTGCACACTGCTCAAACGCTTTAGGTCCGAGTTTCGGAACTTTCTTGAGTTCTGCTCTTGATGAGAACGCACCGTTTTCTTCACGGTAAGCAACAATATTCTTGCACACGGTTGCGTTAAGTCCCGACACTCTCGACAAAAGTGCAGGCGATGCCGTATTAAGGTCTGCACCAACCGAGTTTACGCAGTCCTCTACAACACCGTCAAGTGTTTCACCGAGTTTTTTCTGCGGCATATCGTGCTGATACTGACCGACACCGATTGCCTTAGGCTCAATCTTAACAAGCTCTGCAAGTGGATCCTGAAGTCGTCTTGCAATTGACACGGCACTTCTGAGTGTGAGGTCAAGGTCGGGAAGTTCTGTTGCGGCAAGCTTTGATGCCGAATAAACCGACGCACCTGCCTCGCTGACTACCATATAATAAACGGGGTGGTCAGCCTCTTTGATTGTTTCGGCTGTGAACATCTCGGTTTCCTTGCTTGCAGTACCGTTGCCGATTGAAATAATATCAACATGATGCTTTTTAATGAGGCGGAGCAAGGTCTGCTTGGACTCCTGAATTTTTTTGTCTGAATGTGTAGGATAAATTACGGTTGTATCAAGCACCTTGCCTGTGCTGTCAACAACGGCAGTCTTGCAGCCTGTGCGATATCCGGGGTCGAGTGCAAGCACGGTTTTGCCCTTTACAGGCGGCTGCATAAGCAGCTGCTTGAGGTTTACGGCAAAAACCTTCATAGCATTTTCGGCGGCGGTATCTGTAAGGTCGTTTCTGACCTCACGCTCAATTGAGGGATAAATAAGTCGCTGATAAGCATCTGTGCAAGCCTCACGGATAATGTCTGAACAAAGCTGATTTTTGTCTGTAATCATTGCTCTGAAAATTGAATTAAGCGGTTTTTCGCTGTCGGTTTCAACGCTGACTTTGAGAAATCCCTCTTTTTCGCCACGATTCACGGCAAGCACTCTGTGACCTGCAATCTTTTTAACAGGCTCTTTGTAGTCATAATAATTTTTGTAAACGCTGTCCTTTTCTTCATCTGTTGCAACAGACACAAGCACACCGTTTGCATTTGTAAGATTTCTTATTCTCT
>ERZ1026998.679-NODE-679-length-10687-cov-15.543266_pt1 | contig 10687 bp, 9 predicted proteins | sample MGYA00519288_ERZ1026998 | MGnify/ENA primary metagenome ERZ1026998 (study PRJEB26926, sample SAMN06164454) | human gut metagenome | biome: ENVO:00009003; feature: ENVO:2100002; material: ENVO:00002003 | host: Homo sapiens | place: USA | collected 2012 ...
AGTAAAGACGCTCACTACAGACACCAAGATTGCCAACTCCCGTTTCTTCGATAATAATCCTGAAAAGGTACCTAGTCTGGCTCTGACCGTAGGTGTGGGTACCGTGATGGCTGCCCGGGAGGTAATGATTCTCTGCAACGGTCATAACAAGGCCCGCGCCCTGCAGGCTGCCATCGAAGGTCCTGTTACCCAGGCTTGGACCATCAGTGCTCTGCAGCAGCACCAGCATGGCATCATCGTTTGTGATGAGATTGCCTGCGATGAACTGAAGGTGGGTACTTACCGCTACTTCAAGGATATCGAAAAGGATAACATCTAAGTTATCTGATGCCTATAAAAAAGAATAAGGATGATGACTATTCGTCATCATCCTTATTTTCTGCTATTACCTGAGGACCGCGAACCTTGTCTTTGAGGCCCAGACCCTTCTTGATTTCTATATTTACTCCATCGCTCAAACCGGTGGTTACCTGTTTGCGCTCATAAGTCTTCTTCTTGTCGCTACCTTTTATGATATATACAAAGGTAGAATCACCGCTAAACTCAATGGCACTCTCCGGAACGGTGAGTACATGGGTAGCCTTTGCCAGTACAATCTCGGCATTGGCGCTGTAACCAGAACGGATCTTGCCGCCCTTGGTAGAACGGATGGCTGCCTTTACCTCAAACTGGTTGGCACCATTGTTTTCTACAGCCTTAGGTGAGATATATTCCAGGTTAGCCTCGAAGTTGAGGTTCTGCAAGGCTCCGATGGTAATCTTCATCGGCATTCCTGTAACGAGACTTCCCACTTCGGTTTCATCGATATTGCCACGGAAGATGAGGTCGTTCATGTTGGCCACACTGGCGATGGTAGTACCATCGTTGAAAGTGTTGGCAAGAATCACCGAGTTACCCACCTTGACCGGAATATCGAGGATAATGCCCGAGATGGTAGAACGGATGAGGGTGGAAGAAGCGCTGGCATTGCTCTTGCTTACACCATCGCGCACCACCTGGAGAGCATCTTCGGCAGCGGTAACCTCCTCGCGTGCCTGTTTCATCGCCTGCTTTACCTTATCAAACTCATCGGCGCTGACCAGTTGCTTCTTGTAGAGTTGTTCCTCGCGTCCATAGTTTACCTGTGCCTGCTTCAGGTTAATCTCGGCAAGGCGCACACGAGCCTGAGCCGAACTGAGCTGTCCCATATCCGGAATCACCTTTACCTTGGCGATTACCTCGCCCGCCTGAACATAATCACCCGCTTCTTTGCAAATCTCTGTGATGATACCGCTAATCTGAGGCTTTACGCTCACCTCGTTGCGAGGCTCAATCTTGCCCGTGATGACGGTAGTTTTCAAAACATCAGCCATCTTAGGAGTAAACTCAGTATACTCCACAGGCTTAGGCTGCGATTTCTCATAAAGGAACACGAAGGTTCCGATGAAGATCAAGGCGACAATCGCCGCAACAATCAACTTTGAATACTTTTTCATATCTTTTATATCTTATATTTTCTTTTATTCGTCTCTCATCGCATCTACCGGTTTGATGCTCATGGCTCGCCATGCAGGGGCGAGTCCGGCTAGGCCGCCGAGAATGCAGATGAGGATGGCAGAAGAGATGGCCGTCCAGAAATCTACCTGGAAGTGGGCGGTAAGAATGCCATCCGTGGTGTTTGCCATCTCTAGCATCTGCAGGATGGCAACACCGAAGAGAATGCCGCTCATGCCGGCTACCAGGGTGAGGAGAATACTCTCGGAGATGATTTGCGAGAGAATCATCTTAGGCGTGGCTCCGATGGCTCGGCGGATGCCTATCTCGGTGGTTCGCTCCTTTACCGTTACCATCATGATATTGGAAACTCCGATGGCGCCGGCAAGAAGGGTGCCGATACCTACCAGCCAGATGAGGAAGTTGACGCCCTTGAACAGGTTGTCGAGCATCTGGAAGAGAACTTCGGTATTGAACACCATAATGCCCTTTTCGTCCGTAGGGTCTATGCTGTGGGCTCTTGCCACGGTTTCTCTCATCCGCTGGGCAATGCTGCTCATTACTACGCCCGGTTTGCCGGTGGTGGCTATGATGTCAACCGCCTTACCCCGGTTATAAGCGCTGCGCAAAACCGATTGGGGCAGGGTGATGGTTTCATCGGCACGACCGCCGAAGTTCACGCCGTTGCCCGAGCGGTAATCTACGCCTATCACCATGTAATAGGTAGAATCTACTCTTACGCTCTTGCCGCACGGATCACCGCCGCCAGGAAAGAGATTCTTGTAAATCTGTTTGCCGATGACGCAAACCTTGCGCTGCTGGCGCACATCCATCTCGTTGATGTATCTGCCGTAAAACATCTGTGGCGCAGAAACCTGGGCGTAGTCAGGATTTACGCCCTGGGTGCTGCCGCTGAATTTCTTGTCGCCAAACACTACCGACTTGTTGCCGCCGAAGAGCAGCGGAGTAATGACATCGAGTTCGGGCACCTGGTGGCGCAATCTGTCCAGGTCTTTCTCTTCCATCTGCCAGGAGCGCCCCTTGTTGAATCCCTTGTAGGGTTTGGTGGTGTTCTGCGCCCAGATGATAGCGGTGTTGGTGGCAAAGCCTGTGAAGTTGTTTTGCAGCATCTCCTTCAGTCCCTGTCCGCCACCCATCAGGGCGATGAGCATAAACACGCCCCAGAACACGCCGAAGCCCGTAAGCAGACTGCGGCTCTTGTTCCTCGTGATGGTGTCGAGAATCTCTTTATATGTATCTAAATCTAATCGCATAATAATAATTTATAGTTTACTCCGCTCTCAGCGCCTCTATCGGTCGGATTCTTGCAGCCTTGATGGCTGGGATGAGTCCGGCGATGGTGCCTGCGATGACGATGGTGATGGTGGCGCCGATACAGGTGCCGATGCCCACCGTAGGGTTCACAAACATGGCGGCTTTAAACAGTCCGGTATCTATGGTGGTGTGGCCGATGGTTGCATCCATGATTTCGTTTGCCGCCACGCCACATACCATTCCGATGTAGCCGAAGAACGAGGTGATGATGATGCTCTCGGTGATGATGAGCTTCAGTATCGACCAAGGTTTGGCGCCGATGGCTTTTCTTACACCAAACTCTCGGGTTCGCTCCTTCACGGTGATGAGCATGATGTTGCTTACGCCCACGATGCCGCTCAGCAGGGTGAACATACCTACTATCCAGAGTGCCGTCTGCATGATGGCGATTCCCTGGTTCATCTGGATATTGTCCATGTATCGGTTCCAGAGCCAGATGGTTCGCTCGTCATCAGGTGCTGCCTGATGGTTGTTGTTGATGCTGGCGCGGTAGTTCTTTTCAAACTGCTTATTGTCCTCCCTGGTCTTCAGGTTCTTGATGGTAAACTCCAGACTTCCCGCATCATCGCCCTTGGCATAGATGGTCTTTATGGTGGAGTAGGCGATGAAGGCTTCGGTATTATTGCGCGATTCATCATCCTTGTAGATTCCCACCACCTGGAAGTTGAGGTTGCTGATCTTTACGTTCTTGCCCACCAGCGAACGATAGTCTTTGCAGAGTTCTTTGGCCTGGCTTCGGCTCAGCACCACATTCTTGCGCTGCTCCTTCATATCGATTTCGTTGATGAATCGTCCGGCAATCAGCTCCGTCTTGTCGATTTTGGGATGCGTAGGAGCCACACCCACCAATGACTGGCTTGCCACATAATTATTGCCGTAGTTGATGTTCACGTTATATTGTTCCAATCTTCCGCCCACATCATCCACGTACTGGCCGTAGGTCTGGTTGCTGATGAGGATATCCTTGTCGTTGAGCGTGATGCTTCTGCCTTCCTTCAGTCCCTTGTAGGCCTTGGAGGTTTCGCCCGGGAATACTCGTATGGAGTTGGCAAGGAATCGGGTGCTTTGCTGCAACTGGGCATTAATCAGTCCGTTGCCGGCGCCCAGCAGGAATATCAGCATGAAGATTCCCCAGGCAACGGCAAATCCCGTGAGCGAAGTGCGGAGCTTGTTGCGCTTCGACGTGCTCCATATTTCTTTGATTAATTCTCTCATGTTCCAAGTTCAAAGTTATTTCACGTAGTCTTTCGATACGAGATGATGGTCTCTGTTGTCTTCGATGCTTCCGATGAGTCCGTCCTTGATATGGATAACCTTATCGGTCTCGTTGGCAACACCGCTTTCGTGGGTTACCACCACGATGGTCATTCCCTCTTTCTGGTGCAGTTCCTTCAACAGGTCCATCACTTCCACGCTCGTTTTGGAGTCGAGGGCTCCGGTAGGCTCATCGGCAAGGATGATTTCGGGTTTGGTGATGAGGGCACGGGCGATGGCTACACGCTGCTTCTGTCCTCCCGACATCTCGTTAGGATAATGGTTGGCCCATTGCTTCAAGCCCAGTTTTTCGAGATATTCCATTGCCAGTTCGTGGCGCTTCTTGCGGCTCACGCCCTGGTAGAAGAGTGGAAGTTCCACGTTTTCCACCGCTGTCTTGAACGAGATGAGGTTGAACGACTGGAAGATGAAGCCAATCATCTTGTTGCGGTATTCGGCAGCACGGGTTTCCGAGAGGTCTTTGATGAGCACATCATTGAGTCGGTATTCGCCCGTATCGTAGTTGTCGAGAATACCCAGTATATTTAATAAGGTGGATTTTCCCGAGCCGGAAGCACCCATGATGCTGACGAACTCGCCACGTTCGATGTCGAGGTCGATGCCCTTCAGCACGTGGAGTGGCTGAGCACCCTGATAGGTCTTGTTGACGTCTTTTAGATGAATTAATGACATATTACTTTCGTTTTATGGATATCAGTTTAAACCATTAGACGCTTGCAACTTTCAGAAAGTTGCAAGCGTAACTCTTTTTTTAAAACGTTATTACATACACCTTATTATATATAAGGCAAAGACAGAAGCTATAAATATATATTTGAGGATGAATAGTGTCATCATATCTTTATCTTTTTGAGATTCTTCTCCAACTCTTCCTTCACTTCATCGATGGAGATGTCGAGAAGCTGCATTTGTCGGGCGAGTTCCGGGAGTCTTTCTTTCATAAACTCCTTCTTGCGGGTCTTCTTAATCTGCTTCTTGGCTCCCGCGGAAACAAAGTAGCCCAGGCCTCGCTTGTTGTAGATAATCTCGTCGGTGGCAAGTAGGTCGTATGCCTTTACGGCTGTGTTGGCATTTACCTCCAGCAGCACGGCGTATTCCCTGACGCTCGGTATTCGCTCGTCTTCCTTGTACTTGCCCGCCAGAATCTCATCGCTCAGTCGCTCGGCTATCTGTACGTATATTGCTTTATCGTTACTGAAATTCATAATCTTCAAATTTTAATTCTTAGATGTTGATCCACTTGTTGCAGATAACCTGCATACGGGTGAAGAGCTTGTAGGATGCCCAATAGTTGAAGGCAGCCAAAGCAAGAAATACTGCCGACGAAGTGAATACAGCACAATATTGAGCAGAAGAACCCTCTTCGATGTGCAAGGTTCCTACGAAATCAAGCCATCCGGCTTCATCCAGTTCGTTGATAATATAACTAAAAATCAGATAAAATGCCAATCCCGTACATGCTGTCAGAAGCACAGGAAACTTACGGTAGAAGGCTCCTCCCAGGGTTGCGAAGGAATGGGCAAATATCTGGAAGGAGTAGACTACCAGAATTGTTTGCCAAGAATTGTCTATTGGTGAAAGGGCAAAAATGGTGTGACTGAGTACTGGCCATGTAAGGCTGATATGGAAGCCTGGAGTGATGAAAAAGCTAAAGATGAGCTGGATAATATCTGAAATGACCAAGGCTCCTAGCAAAGTCACAAGACCACCAACGGTAACAACCAGAAATCGAGCCACATATTTTTCCAGGTTAGTGGCAGGAAGCATCAGGAAACTTTCGCGCTGTAACTTGGTCTTCATATTTCTGAAGATGCAAGATGCCAATACGTAAATGACCATAAAAGAAATGAATCCAAAGAACATATATGCGGATTTCTTATAACTGTCGGTCATGGCATCTAGTTCATGGGATGCTGCAATAAAGCCACTAATTCTGTAAAGCCGGATGATGTTTGCAATTGAAAAACAGATGGCGAGTCCTGCAATGACTCCCAAATTATAGGTCCAGTTGTTTAATACATCCCAACGGATAACCATTCCTAATCTATTTAAATCGAGATTCTTTTTCATAATCGTCTAATTTTTAATCGTTTAATTTTCCATTAATTACTGCATTGAAGAGCAACTCCAGGTTCATCTGTGTTTCCTGCTCACCCTCCTGTCGCTTGCAGATGGCGGCATTACCCTGCAGGGTTGGCTCGGCGTAGAGCACGGTGTCGTCCATTTCCTGTGGGTTGCGGTATTCGAAGGTGTATTTCTCGCAGATGTCTGAAACCGAAGTGTCGAGCAGAAGCTGGCTCTGGTTCATGATGATGATGTGGTCGAGCAACGACTCTACATCGTGCACCTGATGAGTAGAGATGATGAGGGTGCGGTCTTCCGTCATGTTATTGGCGATGACCTTACGGAACTGGCTCTTCGATGGGATGTCGAGACCATTGGTTGGCTCGTCCATCAGAAGAAAGCGGGTACCCGTGGCGAGTGCGAAACTCATGAATACCTTCTTCTTCTGTCCCATCGAGAGTTCGTTCAACTTGAGAGAGAGTGGTAAATCAAAATCCTTGAGGCAACGGTCCAGCACTTCCTGCGAGAAGTTTGGATAGAATCCCTGGTTCATCTTCACGTAGGTGGCGAGGGAAACGTTGGGCAGTTCAAACTCTTCAGGCACCATGAAGATGTCCTTCAGCATCTCGGCTCTGCGATCTTGTGCCGAAATGCCATCCACGAGAATGGTACCTTGTTGCTGGCGGAGCAATCCGCTGATGAGGTAGAGCAGGGTGCTCTTGCCTGTACCATTCTTACCGAGCAAGCCATAAATGTTGTTCTCCTTGAGTTCCAAAGAGAAATCTCTAAATACAAGGTGCTTGCTACCTGGGTATCTGAAATCAATGTCTTTAATCTGTATCATAATCTTTAATGTTTTAGTGTACTACTTCAATAGAACACTGCAAAGGTATGCTTTTCTGCGATAACTTCCAAACTTTTGGGCAATTATTTTTATACTTTAACGTATTGTTAACAATTCCACCTTATTATATTATAAGAAGAGTATGATATGAATGTCTTGTAATATAGAACTTTATAAAAAACAAAGGCATCGGAAAGCAAAAACTTCCCGATGCCTTGATGCTTTTTATTAAGTCGTTTAGATATATTTCATGAGAATATCCCAAACTGCAATGATGTGGCAGATACTACCAGCTAAAACGAAAAAATGGAACACGGAATGCATGTATTTCTTCTTGTTGATACTGTAGAATACGGCGCCCGTAATGTAGCAGACGCCTTCGGCAATAATCCACCAGACTGTGGCGGTGGATACGGAGTCTATCAAAGGTTTAAAGGCAACCAGTACCGACAATCCCATGCCTACAAAGCAGATGGTCTCCAGGTTGCTGTGATCCTTGAGTCTGGCAAAACTCATGATGGTTCCGGCAATGGCGCAAGCCCAGATAAAGATAAAAAGACTCCATCCCCAATATCCCTGCTCTCGCATCGCAATGAGCGTGATTGGCGAGTAAGAACCGGCAATATGCCAGTAGATGGCGGCATGGTCCCATTTGCGCAGTCGCTCCTTCCATTTGCTCCAGGCAGAAACAGCATGGTAAACCGTTGAGGCGATGTAAGACATCAGCATACCGAACAGATAGAGGATAACTCCCGCCGTAGCCCATCCGTTATGCATCGTAAAGCACCAATATAAGAAGATGGCTCCCACGACAAAGCCCATCAGGATACCTCCTGCATGCGACCATGAGTTCCAAAGTTCTTCTTTATGACTGAAATGTATCTTTAGTTTCATATCTCTATATATCTTTTCGTTACACATTCTGCTGATTTTGAGAAATAGGGCATTCAAGCCACTATACCTAAATCGTTATCAGCTATAACATTGCAAAGATACTAAGAATTTCTTAAAGTGGACTATCTTTTAGGAATTCTTTCGATTTCGGGAGTGTTTTCTTTGCTTTATTTGCTGATTGTTTGTCCTTTTCTGCTTTCTTCGAAAAATAAATCAAAAAAATATTGGAGTGTATTGGATTTTTTTATATTTTTGCGATGTGAAAATGAGAAATCATCTCTCACAAAATAGAAATTGTAAACGCAACTAATAACTTAGAAAGGTAATATGAAGTTAAAATCAATTGCACTTATATTGATGACTGTCGCACTTCCGGCGATGGCAGAAAAAGTATCTGTAAATACAAAGGGTATGTCGCTCATTCTCGATGTTGAGAATGGAAAGCCTGCCCAGTATCTCTATTTCGGTACTAAGTTGAATCCTAACGATTTGCAGAATCTGAAGGTCGCTACTGATGGCCGTATGGATGCTTATCCGGCTTACGGACTGAATACTCCAGCTGAAGCAGCGCTTGCCATGCGTCATAGTGATGGCAATCTTTCAACTGCACTCGTGGCTACGGGCTGTGATGTGAAGAACGAAGGAAAAGCTTCTGTTACGACCGTTCATCTGAAAGATCCTGTATATAATATAAAGGTAGATTTGAAGTATCGTGCATACAATGATGTTGATATGATTGAGGCATGGACCGAGATTCTGAATGGTGAAAAGGGTACTGTTACCCTGACTACCTTCGCATCGGCTATGCTTCCTATCCGTCGTGGAGATGTTTGGATGAGTCATCTTTCCGGTACTTGGGCAGCAGAGGGACAGTTGAGTCATGAAAAACTGCAGCCAGGAGAATTTGTAATCCGAAACAATGATGGTACCCGCAATTCGCATACCGATCATGCTGAAGTCATGTTCTCGCTCGATGGTAAAGGACAGGAAAATGCGGGTAATGTTATTGGTGCAGCCTTGGTTTATAGCGGTAACTATAAGCTGAAGACGGTTACCGATGATACCGAATATCATTATTTCTTTGCCGGTATTAATGAACAGAACTCTGAATACCATCTTAAGAAAGGTGAGACTTTCAAAACTCCAGCACTCGCTTTGACCTATTCAACACAGGGCTTGAGCGGTGCAAGTAGAAACTTCCATAAATGGGGACGCAAATATATCTTGGCACATGGAGATAAGGAGCGTGATATCTTGCTCAACTCTTGGGAAGGTGTTTATTTCGACATCAACCAGAAGGGAATGGACCAGATGATGGCTGATATCCATAGTATGGGTGGTGAACTCTTCGTAATGGATGATGGATGGTTCGGAACCAAATATCCTCGTGTTACTGATAACTGTGCACTCGGCGACTGGGTGGTTGATACCAAGAAACTTCCTAATGGCATTGAAGGCTTGCTGAACGATGCCAGGAAAAACCAGGTAAAGTTTGGTATCTGGATCGAACCGGAAATGACCAATACTACCAGTATACTCTATGAGAAGCATCCTGATTGGGTTGTCAAGGCTCCTAAGCGAGATGCTGTTCTGGGCCGTGGCGGTACCCAGCTGGTGCTCGATCTCTCAAATCCAAAAGTACAAGACTTTGTTTTCGGTGTAGTAGACAATTTACTTACTAAATATCCAGATATAGCCTACATCAAGTGGGATGCCAATATGGCCATTATGAATCATGGCAGCCAATACTTGTCTGCAGCTGAACAGAGCCATCTCTACATTGCTTATCATCAGGGATTTGCGAAGGTTATCGACCGTATTCGTGCTAAGTATAAGGATGTGGTGATTCAATGTTGCGCAAGTGGCGGTGGCCGTGCCAATTGGGGCATGCTCCGTGGTTTTGATGAGTTTTGGGTAAGTGATAATACGGATGCCATGCAGCGTATTTATATGCAGTATGGAACCAGCTATTTCTTCCCAGCCATCGCCATGGCAAGTCATATCTCTGCTGTGCCAAACCATACCGTATTCCGCACTACTTCTTTGAAGTATCGTATTGATGTGGCTATGAGCGGACGACTTGGAATGGAAATCCAGCCAAAGAATATGACGGATGAGGAGAAGGCTCTCTGCCGAAAGGCTATCTCTGAATACAAGGAGATTCGTCCTGTTGTTCAGTTTGGCGACCTTTATCGTTTGGTTTCTCCGTACGATAATCAGGGCTTGTCTTCTATTATGTATGTTAGTGAAGCAAAAGACAAGGCTGTCTTCTATTGGTGGAAATTGGTAAACTTCTATAATGTTCATTTGCCAAGAGTTAAGATGGCTGGTCTGGATGAGAATAAGATGTATAAGGTAAAAGAACTTGATGTAATTGATAACAAGCCTCTTGATTGTGAGGGAAAATCTTACTCTGGTAAGTATCTTATGGAACATGGCTTGGAAATGCCGTATGTTCATGAGGTAGACTGGGGTAAGAAGAACGACTGGTCGTCTCGTGTTCTCTATTTGGAGGCAGAATAGTTTTCTGGTACCATTATGTATATGCGCATGCATGTGTGCCCACACGCAGATATGAGCGCGTGTATGTATATAATAAAGTGTTTGGTACCAAAATAAGTGCAAAATAAGATGAAAGTGTTAAAATACTGTTAATTTCAAAACTTTTTTCGGAAAATATTTGGTGGTTTCGGAAAATGTTTGTACTTTTGCACTCGCTTTTGAGAAATACAACTTCTCTTAGCAACTAAAGAAAGAGTTCTTTGAAAGATTTTACATAAACAGACAAGTAGTACAAGAAGC
>ERZ1026998.687-NODE-687-length-10598-cov-5.747700_pt1 | contig 10598 bp, 8 predicted proteins | sample MGYA00519288_ERZ1026998 | MGnify/ENA primary metagenome ERZ1026998 (study PRJEB26926, sample SAMN06164454) | human gut metagenome | biome: ENVO:00009003; feature: ENVO:2100002; material: ENVO:00002003 | host: Homo sapiens | place: USA | collected 2012 ...
TCTACACTTCTAGCTTCGTCGGCAGCGTCAGATGTGTATAAGAGACAGATCCAGAGCGGAGACCTTTTCCTGCTCCTTGGTGCGGGCAGATATGATGATCACCGGAACATCGCTCCAGGAACGGAGTTTCTGTAATACCTCCAGCCCGTCCATGTCCGGCAGCCCTAAGTCTAGCAGGATCACGTTGGGGCAGAAAGAAGTGCTGAGACTCAGTCCCTCTCTGCCGTTTAAGGCATGCATGATCTTGTAGCCTTCCCGGTCCATGGTGGCGGTGATGAAATTACTGATACTTCTATCGTCTTCGATTAAGAGAACTTTGATCTTATTCATATCTGTGATCCATATCCTTTCCGGTATTTTCAAGAGTTCTGTCTTATGTGGCTGAGAGTACACTTATTTTTCTGAAGCGACAGCTCCCACCTTGGGCAGTGTGAAACAGAATTCCGCGCCATCCGCATGATTCCGGCCACTCAGCGTTCCGTGATGGGCGGTGATGATGGTCTTGCAGATGGACAGACCGATACCCATGCCCTTGCGGGAATCCGAGCTCCGGGAATTGTTGTAGGTGCCCGTCTCGAACAGATTCTGTAATTTTTCTTCCGACAATCCTTTTCCGTAGTCTCTCACAATAAAAGATACATGCTCCGGATGATCCTCCACGATGAAATCAATGGGCAGGATACTTCCGGAATGAACGATGGCGTTTTCCAGCAGATTGATGGTGACCTGCTCGATCAGCACCGCATCCATGGGGATCATCAGAAATTCCTCGGGGATCTTGACCCGGATGGCGGCATCGGGATAGCGTTTTTTCAGTTTCTCCAAAGCTTCTCCCACCACTTCCTCCACCGGTTCCTTTGTGGTATTGATGCTTAAGCTGTCTCCCTGGATACGAGTGACGGACAGCAGATTTTCCACCATATTCAACAGCCAGTTGGAATCCTCATAGATATTGGTCATGATCGTACGCTGCTCGGTGGAGCTTAGATCGTTCTGACTTTCCAGAAACAGGGAGCTGTTGCCGATGATGCCGGTGAGCGGCGTGCGCAGATCGTGGGAGATAGCACGCAGCAGATTCGCACGCATCTTTTCCATTTCGGCCTCTGCCAGCCGCTTTTCCCGCTCTGCGATCATCTCGGACTGGATGGTCATATGGGAGGTCATGGTACACAGGATCAGAGTGATCCCGCTCATCAGCAGGAAGGTGATAGGGTAGCCGGTCAGTGTGAAATTAAGCGTATAATACGGATAGGTGAACAGATAATTGATCGCTATTACGGAAAAAAGGGTGCAGGCAATGCCGTAGCCGTAGCCCACCGTCCATCTGGCGATGATCACCAGTGCCAGAATGTAGAACAGTGCTACATTGGCATGGTTGTCCGGTACTATATGCTGATATAAAAAAGAGGCAAGAGTGGCGCACAGCATGCAGGCGGCACAGATCAGGATACTGATGGCGTGTCTGGTAAAGGGTGGTTTTAAGCGGAAGCTTTTCCGCGGTGATTTTTTATCGGAAAATGATCGGAACACGGTGTGATCCTCCATGAAATATTGTTAGCTGTTTTGTAAATTTATTATAACTATAGTACCATTACTTTGCAATGCAAGGTGTAAAGAAGTAGTTAAGGATATATGAAAACCGGTATATTTTCCCCTAAAGCTACGGCAAAAGGCAGGTATCCTCAGGAAAATCCAAGACACAAAAATAGGAACATATACTTTCGTTAGGTTGACATCAGGAAAAACATTAGATTAAAATGTAGTATGGCGGCGGTCCTGAAAGGGCGGACCGTCTATGTGGACAGGAGAGGAATAGGTTATGTTTCTGACAGGATTGGCACTATTGCCGGCCATCGCACTGGTGGTATGGATCTATAGACAGGATAAGGTGGAGAAGGAGCCGGGGGGATTATTGTGGAAAATATTCCTGTTTGGTGTATTGTCTGTGATCCCCGCCATGATACTGGAAATCATTCTGGATGAAGTATTTCTGGTATTTATGGATGCAGATACGCTGTGCTACGTGATCCTGGATAATTTTATCGGGGTGGCACTGATCGAGGAACTTTGCAAGATGCAGGCGGCCAAATGGGCGGCATGGAAGCATCCGGCATTCAATTATAAATTCGATGCCATCGTGTACTGTGTGACTTCGGCATTAGGATTTGCAGCCATTGAAAATATTCTGTATTGTCTGGGCGGTGACATTGGGACGGCAGTGACCAGAGCCCTGTTGTCCGTGCCTTCCCATGCTATCGATGGCGTGATCATGGGATATTTCTTCGGTGTGGCGAAGGAGGCAGAACTTGCAGGCGATAAAAAACGCAGGAAACGCTACCTGAAGCTCAGCGTGTTCATGCCGATGATCGAACACGGTATCTATGATTCCGCATTGTCTCTGGATGCGGACTGGATCTTCGTTTTCTTTTTCCTGTTTGTGATCGTGGTGGATGTCTGGGCCTATAAATTTGTGAAAAAGCAGTCTGGGCAGGACCGGGAGCTGTCTGCATAAAGATTGCGTTAAGACCCCGTGAAAATTTTATAAATTCACGAAAAACGGTAGGATCGGGTCTTTGCTTCATGTTAAGATAAAGAAAACATAAAGAAAGGAAAGACCAATATTGAAGTTATTAAATCCAAAGATCCGGCAAAAATTTGCAGAATCCTTGAAGGCGGTCCTGCCGGTAGTAGGGATCGTGATCGTATTAAGCTTTACTATAGCCCCCATTACCTCCAGTATCCTGTTGTGTTTTCTGGTGGGAGCGATGATGGTCATGGCCGGTATGATGTTTTTTACGCTGGGTGCGGAGATGTCTATGACCCCCATGGGAGAAAAAGTGGGTGCCAGAATGACCCAGAGTAAAAACATTCTGCTGATCGTAGTGTTATCTTTTCTGCTGGGAGTGGTGATCACCATTTCCGAGCCTGACTTACAGGTGCTGGCGACACAGGTGCCTTCGGTTCCGAACATGACGCTGATCCTGGCAGTGGCGGTGGGGGTTGGAATCTTCCTGGTCATTGCCCTTCTGCGTATGCTGATCGGTGTGGCACTGCCGCCGCTGTTGACCTTTTTCTACATAGCAGTGTTCGTTCTTGCATTTCTCGTACCGGAGAACTTCCGGGCAGTGGCGTTTGATTCCGGCGGTGTGACCACGGGACCCATGACCGTTCCTTTTATCATGGCTCTTGGTGTCGGTATTGCGTCCATCCGTAATGACCACCATGCGGCGGACGACAGCTTCGGTCTGGTAGCTCTGTGCTCCATCGGTCCGATCCTGGCGGTCATGGTGCTGGGGCTGATCTATAAGCCGACCAATGCGGATTACCAGCCGGTGGCGATCCCGGAGATCTCTGATTCTGTGGAACTGGCGCAGCTTTTTGCCCATGGGCTTCCGGATTATATGAAAGAGATCGCACTCTCATTACTTCCCATTGTATTGTTTTTCGGTCTGTTCCAGATATTTGCCCTGCGGCTGTCGGGGAAGACACTGGCGAAGATCCTGATCGGTCTGGTGTATACTTATATCGGTCTGGTGCTGTTTCTGACCGGCGCAAATGTGGGCTTTATGCCTGCCGGCAATTACCTCGGTCAGGTCATGGCAGCCAGATCCTACCGGTGGGTACTGGTGCCGGTGGGAGCACTGATCGGTTACTTTATCGTAAAAGCGGAGCCCGCGGTCTATGTACTGAATCATCAGGTAGAGGAGCTGACGGACGGTGCCATTTCGGCCCGCTCTATGGGCGTGAGCCTTTCCGTGGGTGTCTCCTTATCCGTAGCACTGGCGATGATCCGCGTGCTGACGGGGATCCCGATTCTATGGTTTTTGATCCCGGGCTATGGTGTGGCGATCGGACTGTCCTTTTTTGTACCGAAGATATTCACAGCGATCGCCTTCGACTCCGGTGGCGTGGCGAGCGGTCCCATGACAGCTACCTTTTTACTTCCGTTAGCGCAGGGCGCCTGTGTGGCGGTGGACGGCAATTTAGTCGCAGATGCTTTCGGTGTGGTAGCAATGGTAGCCATGACACCGCTGATCACGATCCAGATATTGGGAATGGTATATCAGTTAAAGCAGCAGAAGAGCGGTGCAGGCGTATTTGCCGGTGCGGCGGATGCATTTGGTGCTTTGGATGAGAATGCCATCATTGAACTGTAGGAGGTGTGCCCATGAGTGAATTATATATGATGGTCACCATCACCAATCGTCAGCTGACGAGGAAATTCGTGGAATGCTATAAAGAAAACGGCGCACAGGTCGGCAGTGTTACCGTCGGCATGGGAACCGCGGCGAATGAGATCTTAGATTATTTTGGACTGGACGGCATGGAGAAGAGCGTATTGTTCCATCTCGTCACAGATGCTGCCTGGCGGCAGATCAAGGCTGCTCTGCGTAAGAAAATGCAGATCGATCTCCCGGGAATGGGAATCGCATTTATCATTCCCGTGAGCAGTGTCGGTGGCAAGAAAGCATTGAATTACCTGACCTGCGGGCAGGAATTCGTAAAAGGAGAGGAGTCCACATTGAAAGAGACGAAGAATGAGCTTCTGGTAGTGATAGCCAATCATGGATATACGGAACTGGTCATGGATGCAGCGAGAGAAGTACATGCGGCGGGCGGTACCGTCATCCATGCCAAGGGCACCGGAACAGAGAATGCACAGCAGTTTCTGGGCGTGACACTGGTGCCGGAAAAAGAAATGTTGTTCATTGTGGTAAAAAGTGAGCAGAAAAATTCCATCATGCGTGCTATAATGGAAAAAGCAGGACTGGAGAGTAAAGCACAAAGCATAGTATTCTCCCTTCCTGTGACAGATACTGCAGGCATGCGCCTGATGGAGGAGATGGGAGAGACATGACAAACGGATTATCCGGACCCAGGAAGCAGTTTCTGGACGTGCTCCGGGTACTGGCAACCTGTGCAGTGGTGCTGATGCATGTACTGACAGGTGCGACAGATGTGACAGATGCGTCGATAGTGCCGGAATACCGGTCATTATTGCTGTCAGTTATGGATCTGGTGACCTGGTGCGTTCCTATATTTTTATTGATCTCGGGATATTTGTTCCTGAATCCGGAACGTACATTGACTTATCCGGTCATGATTAAAAAATATTGCAGGAGGATTGCGCTGGCGATCCTCCTATTCGGCGTTCCGTATGCAGCTTCCGAGCTGGTAGTGGCGGAGCGGACCTTCCGGATCAGGATGATCCCGGAGGCACTGAAGATGACTCTGATGGGACATACCTGGTCCCATATGTGGTATCTGTATCTGATCCTGTTTTTATATCTGATCACGCCGCTTCTGAAAAAAGTGCTGCGTGTGCTGCCGGTGTGGGGTGTTGTAGCAATGATGGCAGTGATTTTCTTGGGAAGCAGTGTGGCACCGTTTCTGAATAAGGTACTGGATGTCAACAGTATTCCGGTATTGCCGGATGGCGGTGTGTATTTCCTGTATTATCTGTGTGGATATTTCTTCGCGGTGAGAGAAGTATGTGTGGACAAGGCAGAAAGTTCCGGAATATCTGGGAAAGGCATGGAAACCGGAGACACTACGGAGCCGGTCAGAGGAAAACGGATAGGGAATGTGTGGCTGATGGCAGCGGCAGTGCTGATGATGGGAATGATCCTCAGCAGGACACTCGCCGGATTCTCCATCCAGATGGCATACAATTATCCGTTTACAGTACTGCTTGCAGTGCTTCTGTTCGCTGCAGGATGGAATGGGAGTATTCAAAAACACCGGATCCCCTGGCAGGAGGCGGGAGCCTTGAGCTTCGCCGTATACCTGGTACATCCGGTGTATGTGAACCTGCTGTATAAATTCGTAAAGATCACACCCTTTACGGTGTTGGAGCAATGCGGCGTGCAGTCTGTTGCCGCGGGACATGTGGCATTGATCTTGCTGTTGACTGTATTCTGTCTGGTAGTGCTGGCACTGGCAACGGCTACTGCGTGGGTGCTGCGCAAGATCCCGGTGTTAAGAAAATACGTGCTGTGATCACTTCCGCTGCCAGCGCCCGGAAGCACCGCAGGGCAGTACCAGTCCACTCTCGGTGACGGGGAGGCCGATCTCTTCGGCTTCCACATGACCGCCGAACTTTTTCGTCAGGGTGGAATTCATCATATAGGACAGCACGGCGGGCTGCAATCCTGTAGTGTACGAATTGATCAGGAAGAACAGCGCATCATCGGATAAAAGCTGTGCGGTCAGTCCTACGAAATCCCAAATATTATCTTCTATTTTCCAGATCTCACCCTTGGGACCTCTGCCGTAGGAAGGGGGATCCATGATGATGCCGTCGTATTTGTTGCCACGGCGGATCTCACGCTCTACGAACTTCATGCAGTCATCCACCAGCCAGCGGATAGGAGCATCGGCAAGCCCGCTGGCAGCAGCGTTCTCCTTCGCCCAGCCGACCATACCCTTGGACGCATCCACATGGGTCACAGCAGCTCCCGCAGCTGCGGCGGATACAGTGGCACCGCCGGTGTAAGCGAAGAGGTTCAGAACCTTCACGGGGCGGCCTGCCTCATGGATCAGATCGGAGAACCAGTCCCAGTTCACCGCCTGCTCCGGGAACAGACCGGTATGCTTGAAGCTGAAGGGCTTCAGATGGAAGGTCAGAGGATCAGCCTTACCGGAGGCTTCCTTCTGAAAAGGCAGGGTGTAATGGATCGCCCATTCATCCGGCAGATGGAAGAACTCCCATTCTCCGCCGCCCTTGGCACTTCTGTGGTAATGACCGTTCTTCTGCTTCCAGCCCTTATGATCGTGGGGCGTCTTCCAGATGACCTGGGGATCCGGACGCACCAGAATATAATCTCCCCAACGCTCTAACTTTTCTCCGCTGGAAGTATCCAGCACTTCATAATCTTTCCAATTATCTGCAATCCACATATAGAAACCTTTCTGTGTGTATATTTTGTAACTGATTTTTACAGGACATAATAATAGAATATAATACCAGAAAGACTTTTTCAAGGAATACTTGCTATTGAACCGCATTGAGCCATTTAAAGTCCTCTTCGGTCGATTCATGACATATTTGGGTCGATTCATGCAGCCCCTGGTTCCGCTGAGAGAAAGTGTGGTACGTTATCTTTAAGATAATGGGTATCACTATGCCCAGCGGAAAGAGGTAAAACGGTATGAAAAAACGAGTATTGAGCATGTTACTGGCATTTATTCTCTGCTTCTCAACACTGCCCATGACAGCATTCGCACAGGAGGCTGATGCGGTGACAGAACAGGAAGAACAGCAGGAAACAGACTCTGCGGAAGAGCAGGAAGAACAGCAGGAAGCAGACTCTGCGGAAGAGCAGGAGGAACAGCAGGAAGCAGCGGCGGCACCGGGGGAAGAGACTTCGTCCGATAAGAACACCACTGCGGAAGCTCCCGGTACGGAAGATTCCACTGCTGAAAGTGTCAGCGATAGTGATGCCGGCACACAGGACACCGGGGCAGACGATGAGAAGAAGGCAGCAGTGCTGAAGGTGCAGACACTCATTGACGCTCTTCCGGAGACAGTAACGGAAGAAAATGCAGAAAGTGTCAGTGCGCAGTTGGAAGCCATCGACGAGGCTATGGCGGAACTGACCGAGGAGCAGTGTGAAGAGCTGGATATGACACGACTTAATGCTATTTCTGAAGCGTTGAATGCACTGATGACGGTGGCGGAAGGTGAGCATATTCACCCCGTCTGCGGCGCAATATGCACAGACGAAAATGGACATAGTAACGTAACATGGACGGCAACGTCCACACTGAACAGTGATATGGATGCAGGCAACTACTATCTGACTGATGACGTGACGCTTGATGACACATGGAGACCGAAGAGCGGCACTGCACTTGACCTCAACGGCCACAGCATCACGGTCGACGCAGATGTCGATGCGATTACCGTTTCTAACGGTTACAGCTTTACGCTGACTGACTGCAACAGCAGTGGCGGCGTGCATTATTTTACGAAAAATACAGAAAAGAACAATCTATGGGAGCCTGTTGAGATGGGCGGAAACATCACGGTTACCGGTGGCGTTATCACCCACAGCAGTGGTAGAAAGGGCTCCGGCATAGTTATGCAAGCGGGATCAAATAATGGTACTTTCATCATGTACGGCGGTACTATCTGCGGCAACTACAGCACTTTGTCGGGCGCAGGCGTAAGATCTACCTACGGCAAGATTATCATGTCCGGCGGTGCCATCAGCGGCAATGTTGCGGATAACAATTCCAGTGGCGGCGGTGTGTATCTGTTTGGCAACGGGGGTTCTTTTGATATGTCTGGCAATGCGAAGATTACCGATAATGCGACAAACAGATTTGGCGGCGGCGTAAATGTAACAGGTGACGTCAATGGCAAAGCTAGTTTTACCATGTCCGGCAGTGCACAGATTACCGGCAACATGTGTTTTGGCAGTACTTGCGGTGGCGCCGGCGTTTATGCCTCGGGTGGCGAGTTTACCATGAATGATAATGCAGCCATCAGTGACAATCATTCGCAGAGTGAGAGAGGTTATGGCGGCGGTGTGTTTGTGGCTGCAAAGACTACGTTCACTATGAATGACAATGCGACTATCAGCGGAAACTCAGCCTATATTGATTCGACGGATAACTACAGAAAAAACTCTGGTGGTGGCGTGCAGGTATATGGTGGTACTTTCATCATAAACGGTGGAAGTATCAGAGATAATATGGCAGAGAATGGAGCCGGTGTGTATGTGGGGAAGAGTGGATCTACCCTTGGTACTTTCACCATGAACGGCGGTACTATTACCAATAACAAGGTTATCGAAGGAAATGGTGGTGGCGTGTATGTGCTTGGCAATTTTGAAATTGCCAACGGCGCTCAGGTCTTGAACAATTCACGCCAAGACACTTCCGGTCAAGACACCTCGGACAATGTTTATCTGACGACCGGCAAGACATTTCGGATTAATGGAAAACTCACCGGCGGCGTGCACAGCATTGGCGTGTCTGCGGCGGATACAACTGCCGAGGGCAGCCCCGTGACGATTGCTATGGCTGCAACGGGGTATACCCTGACCGAAGAAGATGCGGATTGTTTTACCGGTGACGCAGATGGTATCTATCCGGTTCTTGCGAACAACGAGATGCAGTTATCCACGACCGCACCCCACAGACACTGCCTCTGCGGCGGGGAACACCTTGATGTCGGCAGCCACAAGACCGATTCGCAGATGACTTTCACGAAGCTGTGGATGGACGATGACGGCAAACTGAAAATAGGCGATACTGAGCTGAAGGCAACGGCAACTAATGACAACGGATACTTTTATTCGGGTGACATGTGCTACGAACTGCCTGCCGGCAACTATTATTTGGGCAGCTCCATCACACTGGATTATCCCATTTACATAGCCTCACATTATGCCATAGCCTCAGCGTCGAATGATGTGAAACTCTGCCTGAATGGCCACACCATCACGGCAAATGAGGATTTTAGCGCTATTGTTTGCAGCAGTGTTCTGAGCAAGACAACTTTCACACTGACTGACTGTCAGCAGACGGCTGGTACAATCACCCACACTGCGGGTAAGACCGGTAGCGGTGTGCTTCTGTATTCCTCATGGACCGAGTCCAATGGCAATGGCACCCGGTTCAATATGTATGGCGGCAACATTACCGGCAATACAGCTGAATATGGTGGTGGCGTAAATATAGAAAGAGCAAAAGGCAATGGTGGAATTTTTAATCTGTACGGTGGAGTTATCTCCGGCAACAAGGCTAACGGCGCTGGCGGTGGTGTGAGTACAAGCGGTCAGTATTCAGCTTTCACCATGTACGACGGCGAGATTACAAACAATACTGCCGGTACGGATGGCGGCGGAGTGAGTTCTGCCAATGCCAAATTCATCATGAACGGCGGCAGCATTACTGGAAACACCGCAGCTACGGGTGGCGGCGTGAGCGTGGGCTGCTACGGCTCAACCGATTTCACCATGAATGGCGGCGAAATCAAAAACAATATGGCAAGCACTAACGGCGGTGGCGTATATATGGTGGGTAAATTGCGCTCTTACACTTTCACCTTGAACGGCACACCGGTCATTAACGGGAATACGAAAGATGGTGTTGAAAACAATGTCTATCTGTCCAACGGCGCCGCCATTACTGTCGGAAATTTGGGCGCTGACGTCCAAATCCCTGTGACATTGGAAAAGATGCCCACGGAAGGATTCTATGTGAAGTTTGCCAAGGCAGGCGCGGGTCTTGAACTGAATAGTAATATTGCCCGCCAGTTCAGTATCGAAAATGATGGCAGCGACAAATGCGACAAGTGGATTATCAAAAATGAGCCGGATGAGCTGTGGCTGTATGTGAAGGAGGATAATCTACATCAGCATGCCATCTGCGGCAAATCTTGCGACCATGAACCGAACCATAGCAAAGTGTTGTGGACACCTCTGACTTATAATGCAGACACGCAGCAGCTGATGTATGGTTCACTGCCTGTTCCAAGTGCGGTTAAAGAGATCAGCGCCGCTGATGACCAAGGGAAGCCGACGAAGGCATATTACACAACCTATAAGCTGTCTCTTATACACATCTGACGCTGCCGACGAAGCTAG
>ERZ1026998.695-NODE-695-length-10512-cov-4.622358_pt1 | contig 10512 bp, 6 predicted proteins | sample MGYA00519288_ERZ1026998 | MGnify/ENA primary metagenome ERZ1026998 (study PRJEB26926, sample SAMN06164454) | human gut metagenome | biome: ENVO:00009003; feature: ENVO:2100002; material: ENVO:00002003 | host: Homo sapiens | place: USA | collected 2012 ...
CACCAATAACATCCTCAACAGAATCTTTACCCAGTTGGGGAGCCGCCGGTCCACAAGCGCTCAAAACGCTTGCGACCAACAGCAGACTGAATAGTTGTTTCTTCATGGTGTGTTATGATTTATTTGAACAACTTGGGAGCAAATACAGAGAGATAAATACGCCAGCAAGTCCATACATGCCCACCGGGAGTTTCCATAAACTCATACTTATATCCCTTCTTATCCAAATCGGCGCGATAGGCGGCATTGTTCTTATACAGGAAATCGTCTTTGCCGATACCCAGCCAGTAGAGTTTAGGAGCTTTTTCAAACTGGACAGCCAGCTTCTTGTCCATATCCTGATAAACCGGGCTATTCCGCTGGCCTGCACTCTGGACATTAAGAGCGGCAGAGAACAAACCTACATAATCGAACATATCGGGATAGTTCAAAGAAATATTGGCAGAATGAAAGCCACCCATTGAAAGGCCTGCAATGGCACGGTGTGCCTTGTCTGCCTGCACACGGTAATTACTTTCTACGAACTTCACAATCTCGGGGAAATAGGTTTCAAATGCACCGTCCATGGTTCCGTTCTTCATGTGGTAGGGCTTATAGTAACCCAGGCTGCTTTCACCCGGTGCAGCTTCCATGGCGGCATGTCCATTGGGCATCACGACAATCATCGGTTCAGCCTTGCCTTGTGCTATCAGATTATCGAGAATCTGTGCCGCACGTCCGAAAGTAGTCCATTCGTCTTCATCACCGCCCATGCCATGCAACAAGTAGAGCACAGGATATTTTCTGTTACCGGACTGTTCATAACCCGCCGGTGTGTAGATGTTGATACGGCGATCCATTTTCATGCCATCAGAGTGATACCAACGGTGGGCCAATGTTCCATGAGGCACTTTATTGACCTTATATAAATCAGCCTTGCCATTCCCTACGATGAATACATTGCTTGTTGTGGCAAAGTCACGATAGACATAAACATTGTTGGGGTCTATGGTCGGTACGCCGTCTACCATGAATTCATAACTGTAGAGTTCCGAGTCCAGCGGTTTGGTGGTATAGGTCCAGATTCCTTCGGCATTCTTCGTCATGTCTATCAGGCCTGCGCCCACCATACCGCCAATGTGTTGTCCCTCCGCCCTTTCGGCAAAGTCACCTGCAATCTGTACCTTCTTGGCATCGGGAGCCTTGAAGTTAAAAGTCACTGTGTTGTCTTTATTCACGATTGCAGACTCGAGGTCTTGCGCAACAAACAAGTTCTGCTGGGCAGACATTTGCAGTCCACAAGCTGCCATAAATGCAGCCAATATAATCTTTTTCATTTCAGTTCTTCAAATTAAAGTTCATTGATTCAAGTTCATTCTGCCACTGTAATAATCAGACGATGATAGCGGTTCATCTGTGGCGTACCGTTATCCGTAGCTTCCAAAATCAAGTGGATGGTATCACCGGGGTTGGCATCAGCCGGAACAGTAAAAGTTGTATTTGCAGAAGCAGGGTCATCTACCGCTACTTTGCCCCGATATGTACCGGCTGACACATATTGCCACCATTTAATGGTAAGGGCATCCTTATCCGGATCGGTTACAGTGTATTTAAGTTTCAGCTTCTCACCCGGCTTGGCACTCATGGCAAGCGCCCCTTTTATCACCGGTTCATGATTTGCGTCGGCATAGTTTGGAGTGACCGACCATTTAAAGCGGGCAGCCAATCCATTCATTACCGGAGCTGTGAAGTCGGGCAAAGGATAGTGCTCGGCTCTATACTTCATCTGCTCCATGCGCGGAAGATTCTTCACCGAATCGGGAAGGACGGTTCTTCCACCGCACCATCCCCCATAAGTGGGGTCTTCGTGACCACGCAGGCCGTTACCTATCAAATTCAGGAAACAGTAAGTATCGCCTTCAGCCAGATAGGAGCCTTTCGGCTGGATTCCGGTCCAAACCACATAGCCTTGCTTTTTCAATTCATCAACCGTATAACCCGACAAACCGAAGAAATCGAACTTATCACCTTTCACCATCTGCTTACCGTCTCCCCAGACCCGATACATCTCGCCGAAAGGACCTTTACTGCGGATGTTCTCCTGCATCCATTCCGGAGAGTAGAAAATCTGATTTTCCTTGGAGGCTCTTAACTGTGCATTATAAGCCAGGCCGACTGTCATGCCCCCCATCTCCATTTGTCTGAGTTCCGGCCAGAAAGGTCGGATATACCGTGCATACGTATCATCCTGATCACCCGAAAGGGAAAGGACCACTTTTCCTATTATCTTCTCACGGATGCCTTTCCAGGCATCGGTATGCTCATAAATATCCTGAATGGACTTCAAGGCACGGGCGATGGTGCTGCCACCTCCCCAAGCATTGATGAATACCGGATCCGTACAATCATCGAGCAATACAGCTTTAATCAGCTCCGACCCCGGAGTGTCCTTGGAAATATCACCGTCGAACTCGATATTACCGATACGCACTTTAGACTTCAGGTATTCGGGAGTCGGATAAGACGAGTCGTGCACTTTCAGATTGGGATATACTTTCTCATAAGCTTCCACAGCATCGTCAATGAAACGTTCATCCGGATCCCAACGCCAACTTTCCATCGGTCCGTAGTCTATGCCATTACGGGAATATTCACGTCCCGGCACATACCACTTCGTGCCGTGCCCGTCACCTTTCCAATGGAACTGGCTGCTGGCATAAATCAAGCCTTCCACACGGAAATCCGTACTGAAAAGCAGGAAACGTATCAAAGAGTTCAGGTCATCAAGTTCCGGGTCACAAGTAATGATGACACGCGGTTTTGACGATTTTTCACCGGGCGTCTGCTGTCCGCTCATGCAAACCGGCATCACAGCCATAAGGCCTGATAGGAATAAGCATTTTAATTTATTCATAAACTAAGTTTTATTGATTAATTACCAACCCGGGTTCTGGGTCATATTCTTATTGACATTCATTTCAGTGGCAGGGAACGGAAGCAGTTCATGCTTACCACTCTTGAAGCCGGCAGAAGCATTTTTCTGCTCATCCCAGCTTACACGGCCGTCTTTGTAAAGAGCCGGTCTTTCCTGCCCTCTCTTGGCAAGTACCGTAGCAGCATCACCCCACCGAATCAAATCCTGGTAACGGCAGCCTTCCATCCAAAGCTCCAGACGCTTCTCCTTCTTGATATCATCCATAGAAACGTTGCCCAATGCAGGCAACTGGGCACGGTCACGCACTTTATTCACATATCCGGCAGCCTTACTTGCATTTCCGGACTGAAGACTCGCTTCAGCAGCAAGCAGCAGAACCTCGGCATAACGCATGGCACGGGTATTGTTAGGACAACGCAACCACCAATAGTTAATGACATCTGCTTCATAAACACGGTATTTCCAGCTGAAGTAACCGGCATTGTCCGGCATATAAGCTATGGCATTGCTCAATGAGATACCCATATCCTCCATTTGCCGGTATGTCTTGATAGAGGCATTCAAGCGATAAGTATCTCCCATTTCGACAAACGCATCGTAGCTTTCCTTCGTCGGATTAAAAAATCCCCAGCCGCCATGAGAATAGATTTGAGTAGGCTCATTGAATGCAAGCATGTCTCCACGCCAATGCACATATACCCAAATCATGTTACTCATAATGCCGGTAACATTGTTGGCGTCGTAAACATAATTACTTTCAAACAGACTTTCACAATTCGCCTCGCCTTTGGTAGTCTGGATATTCTCATAATCACTGTAAAGGTCGTACTTCCCGCTATTGATTACCTCATCCAAAACTGTAACAGCAGCACCATAATTCTTCTGGAATACGTATGCCTTGCCCAACAAGGCTTGTGCAAATTGTTTGGTGATACGATAGGTAAAGTTGTCCAAGCTTGTCTTTTCCTCCAAATTGCCACTGTTGACAGCTTCGGTCAAATCTTGGTTCACCAATGCCCACAGCGCCTCTGTATTGCCATTTGCCTGGGAATATTCGTTTGCTTTCAACGGATGGTCCACCAACGGCGGAGTTCCCCAAAGACTGATCAATTCGATGTAGGACATCGCACGGAAAACCTTTGCCTCTGCACGTGCACGAAGCTTAACCTCAGAATCATCGCCTACATACTGCAAAACAATGTTGGCGGCATAAATCACTTTATAAAGATTCGTATACAACGTTTTAATATGGGAAAAATCAGAGTCGAACGTATAGGTCGACAGCAACTGCGCACTGGCAGCCGTCCAGCTTTCCCCTGCCGAATAGCAATCGTCAGAAAGAAGATTCTTCAGCCAGAACGCAGGCTCATAGGTGTCCTTCCAATTGCTATAGCAGGCTATAATGGCTTCTTCCGCATCGGCATCCGTTTTATAGAAATTTTCGAAAGTGCTTACCCCATGCTGCGAAATATCCAGATTGTCCTCACAAGAGGAAAAGAAAGTGCAGCCGGCAAGTAACAGACTTGATAAAATATATTTTGCTTTCATATTTCGTATTGAATTAAAGATTAAAATACTACGTTAAGACCGAGCACGACTTTCTTGCTGGACGGATAAGAGCCCATATCCAAACCCATCGCATTGCCTGTACTCGTAAATTCAGGATCAAATCCGGGATATTTGGTAAATGTGAAGAAGTCGTCTAAAGAACAATACAAACGAAGGTTACTCAAACCCACCTGCTTCAACAAATTCTTAGGCAGGTTATAGCCCAACTGTATCTGCTTGATTTTAAAATATGAACCGTCGAATACAAATTTGGAGCTCTTTAAATACTTATCATAATTGCTGGGATTGGAACGGGCATATTTTGCATTGTCTCCCACAGCAGTCCACCGTCCGTCATAGAATTCCTTCAAGGTATTCGCTTTCATACGGGAAGTACGGTTATAGCCGGCAAACACATCATTGCCATGAGAACCGGAACCAAAGATTGTCAGGTCAAGGCCTTTCCAGGCAGCTGTCAAAGTAATACCATAAGTAAAGTCGGGAATGGCAGAACCGATTTCTGTCTGGTCGGCATCTCCAATAATGTCATCATCATTCTTGTCTTTGAACATTGGGTCACCCGTTTGCGGATCAATACCCGTGCACTCATAACCGCGCATGTACCAAATGGGATGTCCTTCTTCAAAATAATTCATAGTGCCGATACCTGCACTTGTTGTACTGGCAATACGCTCCAATGTTTCATGAAGATAAGTTACTTTATTCTTCAAAGTAGCGATGTTAGCTTTTACACTATAACTGAAATCTTTGATATGATCACGCCATGAGAGTTCAAACTCAAATCCGCTGTTCTTGACATTTCCCGCATTCATAGGTGAAGTAGTGTTACCCACAATCAAAGAAGGAGTAATACCGGTTACAATCAAGTCTTTGGTTTTCTTCTCATAATAGTCAAATCCGAAGCTCAAACGGTCATTCAGCATCCGGAGGTCAATACCCAAGTCTATCTGTTCGGAAGTTTCCCACTTCAAATCATAGTTACCGGTTGCAGATGGCAACGAACCTGTTTCATAAGACACATCACCTGACATCGGATAATTGATTCCAGACAAAATCGTAGCATCATACATATAGTCTGCCAAACCGGCGATACTACCATTCTGTCCCCAGCTTGCACGCAACTTCAAATGAGAGATTGACTTGAGGTTTTCCATAAATTTCTCGTTGGAAAGTACCCAGCCGACAGACACAGCCGGGAAATAGCCCCAACGTTTCTGCAAAGGAAGGATAGACAAGTCGGCTGCATCCGCACGAAGGGTGAATTGGGCAAAATACTTGCCTGCATAGTCATAAGATGCCCGGCCAAAGTAAGAAAGATTGGCATACCTCCGTTTCTCTCCACCACTTACCGTACGGGTGGCAGTACCGGTCCGAAAAGCAAAATAGGCATAATTGGGATCCAACTTGGTAATACCCAAATCAACCTTGTCGCCGGAACGGCTACCATTGATTCCTCCCGTCACTCCAAAGGAAGTATTGGAAGAATAGGACATACCAAGCATCACGTTTACATTGTGCTTATCTGCAAATGTCTTGGTATAGTTGGCAAAGTTTTCCCATTGCCAGTACGTGGTGTTGGAGCTTGTCGCACTTACCGATACATAGTCCTGATAAAGGTCAGAGCAAGTAATGTTAGGCATAACATAGCCGTAGGAATTGCTGTAAGTATAACGGTATCCCAAACGTGAAGTGATGACCAGCTCTTTAATCGGAGTAAAATCCAGATAAGTGGAGCCGCTGAACACAAAACCATCTCTTTTCGTTGTACCACGGTCACGCATAATATACGGATTGATATTATTGGAGTCACCATAAGGGGAAATAGAATAATAATCACCATTGGCATTCTGAAGCAAGGTATGCCCTTGATTCATATAATTAATCATAGTGTCGGGCAGTTTATCCGGTGTATAGGTAACTGGAGTAAGAGGGTCAAGCTGAATGGCAGACAGCATCAAAGAACCGGTTGCTGAGCCTTCGCTTACAGACTGTACATGATAACGGGAAAATGAATTGTTTGTCGTGAACTTCAACCAATCCTTTATTTTATAATCTGCATTGACAGTGCCGGTAATGCGGTCAAAAACATCCTTATTGCCAACAATGGGACCATTATTACTTAAATAAGAGAGTGAGGCGAATAATGAGCCATTATCATTGGCACCTTGGAAATTGACATTGTGACGCTGCATCATGGATGATTCAAATGTCTCTTCTATCCAATCGGTATTTGTCTTTCCATCCCAATACCTATCTATTGTTTCTCTGGGAATAAGATTGCCTTCAGTCATATAATTGACGTATTCCTGAGCATTCAGAATATCAGGAGTACGACCTAAAGACTGGGAGGACAACTGGAAATCATAAGAAATACGACGAACTCCTTTTTTTGCCTTCCGGGTGGTAATCAAGACAACACCATTACCGGCCTGGGCACCATAGATAGCAGCAGAAGCAGCATCCTTCAACACCTCCATACTCTCAATATCATTCGGATCGAGGTTACTGATGTCTTTCGTACGCAAACCATCGACCACATACAAAGGATCTGAACTGGCATTACTGCTATATCCACGGATACGAATGGCGGGATTCGAACCAGGAGCCGCAGATGCAGAAATAATTTGCACACCGGCTGTCTTACCCTGCAAGGCCTGCTCGGCATTGGTAATGGTACGATTTTCAAAATCTTCAGCCTTTACGGAAGAGATGGCCCCCGTTACGGAGCTTTTCTTCTGTACACCATATCCCACTACAACCACTTCATCCAAGGTCTTGTTATCTTCTTTCAGTACTATATTCATAGTACCCGCAGCGGCTTTCTTTTCCTGGGTCACATAACCTATATACGAAAAGACGATAGTGGCGCCCTCATTCACCGACAAGGTATAATTACCATCCAAATCAGTTATGACACCATTTGTCGTACCTTTTTCCAATACACTTACACCAATCATCGGTTCATTAAGTTCATCGGTGATTCTGCCAGATACACTTACATGTTTCTGTGCAAAAACAGATGTCATACCTACCAAAAGGAACAGCACTAAGGCCATTAACCTTTTCTGTCTAATTTGTGTTACAATCGTTTTCATTTAATATTATTTTGGGTTAACAATGAATTTAAAATATCAGTTTGAAAGAGTAATCAGTACCAGCCCCACAACAAAGAGCACAAACATGGTTGCAATCATAGGTACAGTCCCCTTTGGAGCGCCTTTGAACTCCTTCCATACAAAGAATCCCCAAATCATGGCTACCACCGGTGCGGCATTGCTCAATGCATAGGCTATAGCCGGATTGGCAGAACCAGCTCCCATAAAGCTGACTACCATACCACTCATCCAAATAAAACCTCCCAACATACCAATCAGATGTGTACGGGTGTCACCTTTCAGATAATCCTTCATTGTCACCTTGTTTCCCTGAGCCGGATGACTCATAGCAAACGTATTAAAGACAGGAGTCGTGATAAGGACACCGGCAGCAAAACAAAATACACCGGTATAGGGAGTCAGTGTTCCCGTACCACCCGTTACATACTGAGGATTTAGTGATTTTACAACCAAGCCATAGAAGAACATAATGGCCAACCCCGCTACAATAGCCAATAAGATACCTTTTTTAGGAGTAGACGCCTGACTTGCCGACATCTTTCCATAAGCCTTGCCACAAATGCAGATGGCTATCACAATAACAGCTACTCCTATCCAAAGCAATGTCTGGTTTCCAGGGTATACTTCGCCAGCTAAAGATATCAGTAGATAATTAAAAATTATACCGCCTATCCAAGCTAAGCCCCCACCAATGGGAAAACCTACCGACATCCCAGCTACAGCAATGGCTGCTGTCAGAAAGATATTACCGAAATTCCATACAATACCGCCCAGGAGCGCATACTTCATACTATTCCAGTCCATTACTGCCAAATCCTCAAAGAAAGTACGACCTTCACTTCCCAAGCTACCCAATGTCAGGGCACCTAACAGAGCTGTGAAAAATAAACCGAAAGTCAAATCCCAGTAGAAAAGCTCAAAACTCCAGCTTTTCGATGTCACCATCTTCTGCGTATTCGCCCAAGAGCCCCAACAGAGGCAACAATAGACACAACACAGAATGGCCCCAATATAGTTGTCAACAAGTATCATAATTTATTTTCTGTTGTTTACCGTGTGTTTACCTATTTATTCATGCACATACAGATTCCACCCCAAATAACCCTCGATGGCCTCATTCAGAATATCCTTTACATCATTACGAACCATAGCCACATGATGTTCAAAACCATTCTTGCAAATATGTTTCATCAAAATCTGTAAGTTATCCACTTTGGTAACAGCTATACATCCATCCATTCCATACGGATCATCCGTGATTTCACCAGTACCCAAATAAGCCTTGATAACGCCTTTAGTATCATCAGTGGAAATACGGAAGAATGTGAAATCACCTTTGGTCACTTTACCATATACGGCACCGAATGTATTGACCTTGCCCAGCGTACGTCCCAAAACGCCCAGTGTACCAAGCTTCAAGTCATTTCTGACAAACGATTTCGGGAAGTTACCGCAATGGGTACATACACATTTGTTCCGGTCTTCTGCAAAATTGTTATTCCAGTCAAGCAATGCCGATTGACCTTGCGCTGCCAATGTCAAAGCATACATGGATACAGCACCGGCAATATCAACCTCACAAGCGGCAGGTAGTAGTTTTTCACCCAGCATACTCATTGTCACACAAGCTGCACAACCATAGTTCTGTTCCAAAGAGTCCCAACACTGAACAGCAACAGCATCAATCTGATTGGCTTCAATCCACCGTTCCACAGCCACGCCAAACTTTGCCTGAAGCACCAGCTTGTCACTGTATTCTTTAGGAACTACTGCATAACACTTAATCTCTTCAAGTTTCTTCAGCAGTTCCACATCTGTATCCTCAATCTTACGGGCAGCACCGAGTATTTCAGAAAGATCGACAGGAACGACTGTAATACCACTCTTCTGCAACAGTTTTTCACTGGCACGTACCGTCTGAAAACCGGCTGGACGGGCACCGATAGCACCGACACGTGCATGGCGCAAACCATTGACCACACGACAGATACCGGCGAACTTATTAATATCCTTAGCCAATAGTTCAGAGTATATAGAATAGGTATGCAGCGTGGTATCTGTAAAAGGAATACCATATTGATACAAATTATTGCAAACAGAAATTTTACCACAGAAAGCATCACGGCGGCTGTCCAAGTCCACCTTGTCATTCTCGTCGTCACAGGCTTGTACCAAAATGGGAACATTCAAATCAGCCACACTGATAGCATTGATTATTCCAATCTCAAAGCCAAAGTTGGGTAGAGATACTATAATGCCGTCAATACGGTCACGATTTTGACGGAACAGTTCGGCACATTTCAATCCGTCTTCACGGGTTTCAATACTGCTACTGCCAGTAGGAGTAGCATCTTCAGGTAAAATTACATAGTCATAGCCTTCGTCTGCAAGTGTTCTCAACAGCTGTTTGCGAACATCTTTGGCCAATTCAGAATTAAAATAAGCACGAGTGCCGATAATTATACCGAAGCACATTCTTTCCTTGTTTTTCATCGTAAATAGTTGGTGTTAAAATTATACTTAGAAAATATTTATCCGATTAATTGATTTACTGCTTTCAGCCAGCCTTCACACCATTTCTCCATCAGTGGTAAGTTGCCCTGCGGTTCTATTCGGTAGCGGCTCCGGCGTAATACGGCCACTTGTTCAAAGCTCGTCCATATCTTGCGGGCCATTCCATTCATCACAACAGCTCCCAAAGCCGAGGCCTCCTCAACATCCGAACAATTGATCGGTACACGTAAACAGTCAGCCTGGAACTGCATTAAAAATTTATTTTTTGTAGGTCCTCCGTCAACCCTGATTTCTTTCAGTTTTATACCTGCCTGAGTGGTCATCGCTTTGACTAAATCATTAACTTGATAAGCTATGGATTCAAGCCTGTCTCTTATACACATCTGACGCTGCCGACGA
>ERZ1026998.698-NODE-698-length-10485-cov-4.690412_pt1 | contig 10485 bp, 14 predicted proteins | sample MGYA00519288_ERZ1026998 | MGnify/ENA primary metagenome ERZ1026998 (study PRJEB26926, sample SAMN06164454) | human gut metagenome | biome: ENVO:00009003; feature: ENVO:2100002; material: ENVO:00002003 | host: Homo sapiens | place: USA | collected 2012 ...
ACGAGATGTAGAGAGGTCTCGTGGGCTCGGAGATGTGTATAAGAGACAGGTGCGTATGCGGCTTCTTTTAAAATTTATGTGAATAATTTTCTATATGTAGAAATATATGACGCGCTTATATGAGATCTCCTTATATCAACGAAAAAGTTCTCGGGAATCGGCAAATCCATTTTTAAACAATACTTTATCTTGTTTGGGACTATTCATATGGCATCGACATCAATATATAATAGGCCTATACAAGATTTTTTCTGTTATATGTTTGTGGAGCGACAATATGAATATAGGGAAACATATAAACTCTGTCCTGAACAGCAGAGGGATAGCAAAACAGGAGTTTTCAACGGCTGTAGGTCTGTCCAAGCAGCAGTTTCACGCACTGTTGGCCGACAAAAGCAAGTCGACCGTGTCCACGCTTAAGGCTGTCTCGACATTATTGGATGTCCCTTCCGACCTGTTTCTGCAAGATGCCGACAAGTGGTTTCTGATTGCCGCGATTAACGATTATGTCAGTCGGATTGACCCGCAAAAAGCGGACACCATATTGGCGGAAGCCCGTTCTCTGTTACAGGAGGGAGATGATATCGATGGATAATCTTTATCGCTCCCGACTTCGTGACTTTCGCCGAAACCGAAAAGAGCAGACCACGCAGCAGGCATTTGCCGAGGAGCTGGGGGTTACATTTGAACATTATTCAGCGATTGAGAATGGTAAAAGGAATCCGTCCGTTCCACTGCACATCGCCATATGCCGTAAGCTTCAGAAACCGTCTGATTGCTTCTTCCGCGAAGATTGTCCGGATATGGTTCTGACCGAAGAACAGATCGCATATCTGGAATCGCTGGACACCGGACGGCTGAAAACCTTGCTGAACCTGTTTCGTGCTATCTACGAAGAAACATGATGAGTATTTATTTGTACAAAATTGAATAGCAGGCGACAAAGAAGAGGGCTTTCTTCCTGTTACCGACGGCAAGAATACATTGAAAGTGGAAAAAAGAACACCACAGTTGAAACCCTACAGCTGTTGTTAAACGCCCTTAATATGACACTGTTGGAGTTTTTGAACGAAAATAACACCCCAGCTGCTTACTTGATATCAGACGAGCAGGCATTGCTACGTTATTATAGGACGCTGCCGGAAGAGACAGCTAAAGCTGTTCTGGAATTTTGCAAACAAATGCATGACCAGTTTGCTGCTCATACGGACGATTGAGCCTATAATGCCGATATATCCGCTCTATAGATGCCTTATCAATGGGTGGCCATACTATTAAAATGCAGATAAGAAGGCTGTATGGGAGATGCGGATATGGATGTTGGAAAGCGTTTGAAAGAGATTCGTCAAATGAAAAATATGAGCATCTATCGACTGTCCCAGATCAGCGATGTGTCGGAAAGTCACATTCGCAATCTGGAAAGAGCCAACAAAAACGCGACAGTCGAAACGCTGGAGCTGTTGGTACGTGCGCTGGATATCTCCCTGTCAGAGTTTTTTAACCGCGATGAGGCCGCTTCGTATTTAACGTCAAATGAAAAGTTGTTACTGGATTACTTCCGCAGCCTCCCAAAAGATACTGCCGATGCAGTGGCCGAATTTTGTGAAAAAATGACCGCCTCGTTTGAAAAGAAATGAAATTCTATCCAATATACACGAAAAACAGGAGACACGGCTTTTCGTGTCTCCTGTTTTTATCGCTTTTTCCGCAGAAGAACGGACGCGGCGGGCAACATGCCCGACACGTCCGTTCTTCTATCCCTGCTGTTACAGCAGCTCGTTTGTCTCCCGCGGCAGCACCGCATCGTCGCCGGGCGAATCCACAAACTCGGCCGGATTGTCGCGGATATACTCCGCACAAAGCGTCATCGGCTGCTCCGCCTCCGCCGCGTCGGAAAACGCCGCGTTCAGCTCCCGGAGCTGCTCCGGCTTTGCGGCCAGCGCTTCCCGGAGGATATCGCCGCAGCGCGGCGCCCCGATCCGATCATAGCCGTCCGCCGCGAGCTCCGCAAAGCAGGCGGACGGGCTTGCGAAAAAGCCCTCAAAATTGCCGCCGGACAGCTCGTTGCAGGCCGTCCAGACGCTGTATACCGCACAGCGGCCGGGAGAGAGCAGCGGAATGTCCCGATAGGGATCCGGACGTCTCGGGTCCAGCTTCGCCATCAGGTTCGCGACCACCGCCCGCACGACCTCGCTGTCCGGCTGTATCTCCACCCCGTCGGACTGGAGGCTGATGTCGTAGGCCACCCATTTGTCCAAGGTTTGCTCCGGTGCGTTGTTGATGATGGCAAAATTCCCGCCTTCTTTCACCTCTTCTGCCCTGATGACAGGTCGGGGGAACAATGCCGAATCCGCCTCAATCTTTATCCCGGTGTCGGGGCCGTTTTTTCGAAGGGACTGTCCGCCTCCTTTACCTCGGTCGTCAGGGAAAGAGACTGTCGCTTATATTGTACGAGCACCTCCTGCCGCCCCACCTTGTCTGAATCATACCCACTGATCATGTCGGCGGTCAGTGGAACCGCCTCGAACCGCTCGTCTTCGTATATGACGCGGAGGGTGGCGCCGTCAACATCGAAGTCCTCTCCCACCTGATACGTCAATCCGGGATTGCTTTCCAGGCGGATTCCCCGGGGCATCAACTCAACGGAAACCATGCGTCCGTCCGGCGCCAGCACCAGATCGATGGAATGATAACAGGTTTTCATCGGATAGTTGCAGTGAGCACAAACAGAGGGAATTACGGGGATAACGCGGATCACCCGATTCCCGTCGCTGTCGAGGGATTCTTCATAAGTAAAATGTCCGGGATCGCCGTCGCCATAGCCCTGCAGGCCATACTCAAAGGTATGCGTCTCCGGATGATACGCGAAGGCAACAGTCAGCCCCTCCGGGCTGCCGGTAAATGCCCTTTCGAACATCTTCTCCATATCGACACGGGGAATGATAAAATTAGAGGAAATGGATCTTCGGCCGGCAAAATAAATGACATCGTAAAAAGGCGTAACGGAACAGTTAAAGGCAGATAACCAACTTGAATGGGTACAAAAAATGAACAGTATTCGCAATAGCGTAATGGAAATTGTAAATGTAGATTTGATTTATAACTAATTGACGACAGCGACAGAGAAAAATCCTTGCCGCTGTTTAGGAGTCTAATAATAACTCCTGGCTTCTTGACAAACGGTGCAAAACTCGCTATACTAACAGCGGTCAATAAATTGACTGTACAGCAATTGACTTTATAGGAGGTGGCTGATATAACAGAGGAAACCAGGAAAAACGCATATCTATATTGCAAATTTCGTGATGAGCAGCTTGCGCTGTACGATGAGTACGCTAAACGCCACGGAATGCTGATGAAAACACTGTTAGTAGTTAATGTTTTATATTATGACGATTTCTATGGCCAGGGCGGCGTGACACAGATGGAAATTTGTCAGAGAACCTTTCAGTCTAAACAGACAGTCAATCTGATTATTAAAAATCTTTTAAATGAAGCATATGTAACAGTTGAGGAACGCAAAGGAAATAAACGGGAGAAATTAGTAAGAATAACCGAAGCAGGAAAAGTCTACTGTGAGAAAGTTGTCCGCCACATCACATGGGCGGAAGATACGGCAATGTCTATGTTTACACAGGAGGAGCAAAAACAGCTCATAGACCTCTCACGAACATTTACAAAAAATCTAACTGAGCTTATCAATCAGGAAACGGAGGATTGAGATATGGAACTTTATGAAGCAATCAACAAAAGAAAAACGACGAGGGAATTTTTAGATACAGAAGTCGATTTTGAGGTCATTAAAAGAATTTTGAAAGCAGGAAACAAAGCTCCCACCTGGGACCACAACCGTAATTGGCAGTATATTGTTTTAAGAACCGATGAAGAAAAAGAATATGCCTTTTCCGAAGCCAAAGCGATTGCAGATAAATTTGACGCCGACAGATATCTGAATATGCCCAGACCTTATTCGATTACATTAGGGCAAAAAATGTACGGTTATGCTATGCCAAAACAATATACCATGCTGAAAGAAGCGCCGTATGTAGTTATTCCCTTATTCAAATCAAAAGAATTGAACGGCGAATATGTTTCAAAATTAAACCCTTTTGCGACTATTTGGTGCGTGATAGAGAATATCTTTTTGGCGGCAACGGCAGAAGGGCTGTCCTGCTCCATGCGTATCCCGCTGAATAAAGAACACGATACAGTTAAGAAAAAGCTGAAAGTGCCGCCAACCTATATGATACCTGTATTTATCGGTATTGGTTACGCCAATCCCGAAGAACCGCAGTTAGAGCAATATAACCCCGACATAGATAAACAAATACGCTTTGGAAGATGGAAATGATGATAAAAGAAATTGAAGCAAAAAATGTGATAACAAAATCCAATCTGCCTGTATGTGATTTTTCGGTAAACCCTTATACGGGCTGTACCCACGCCTGCAAATATTGTTATGCTTCCTTTATGAAACGCTTTACCAACCACCCCGAAGAATGGGGCGATTTTGCAGATGTAAAGATTTGGCAGCCAATCAAAAATCCAAGCAAATATAGCGGAAAGGAATTGTTTATCGGCTCGGTAACAGACCCCTATCAGCCTATCGAAGAAAAATACAGTCGCACCCGTGCGTTGCTTAAAGAACTGCAAGGCAGCTTTGCAAAGCTCTCAATCGCCACGAAGTCCGATTTGATTTTGCGTGATTTGGATTTGATAAAATCATTTCCCGATGCCCGTGTTTCGTGGTCAGTCAATACGCTTGACGAAAATTTCAAAAATGACATGGACAAAGCGGTATCAATAAAACGGCGGCTGGCCGCGATGAAAACATTTCACGATGCAGGCGTTCGGACAACTTGTTTTATCTCCCCGATTTTTCCCGGCATTACCGATGTCAAGGCGATTATAGAACGGACAAAGAACCAATGCAATTTAATATGGCTTGAAAATCTAAATCTGCGTGGAAACTACAAGGCGGTCATTATGGATTATATCAAAGAGAAATATGCTGCTCTCCTGCCACTGTATCAGGAAATCTATAACCGAGGCGACCGCAGCTATTGGGAAGCTCTCGATACAGAACTAAAAGAGTATGCTGCTGAAATCGGTCTTGACTATGTGACGAATGATGACAGTATGAGCCGCCCTTTTGACGCTCCGCCTGTGATTGTTAATTATTTCTATCACAGCGAAATTAAAAAATCGACTGTTCGGAGGAAATGAAAATGTATACCTTATTACTTGTACTTATTTATATCGCCTTTATCAGCCTCGGGCTGCCTGATTCGCTTCTTGGCTCAGGATGGCCTGTTATGCACAGCGCACTTGATGTTCCCACATCCTTTATGGGAATCATCTCTATGATTATATCGGGCGGTACCATTATATCGAGCCTCTTGTCAGATAAACTGACGCGAAAGTTCGGCACGCGTATCGTTACCGTGGCCAGCGTGTTTTTAACCGCTGTCGCATTGCTCGGGTTTTCTGTTTCAGGTCAGTTTTGGATGCTCATTCTGTTTGCGGTTCCGTATGGTCTTGGGGCGGGTGCAATTGACGCTGCCTTAAACAACTATGTCGCTTTGCATTATACATCAAAACATATGAGCTGGCTGCACTGCTTTTGGGGTGTGGGAACAATTGTCAGCCCCTTTGTCATGAGTTATGCACTGACGCACTCTGCATGGAATACCGGCTATCGGATCGTAGGCTTTATACAAATTGGTATTGCGTTGCTTTTGCTTATTACGCTTCCTGTTTGGAAGGTACATAAGCGGGAAAATTCAGACAATTCTAAAAGTGTTGGTTTGATCGGGGCGCTGAAGATCAAGGGCGTGCCAACGCTTCTGCTCAGCTTTTTGGCGTATTGTGCCGCAGAAGCAACCGCTATGGGATGGGCAAGCACCTACATGGTTGAATACAAGGGTATAGCGGCAGAGTCCGCCGCCCGTTTTGCTTCGCTGTTTTATATAGGCATTACGATCGGAAGATTTTTCAGCGGATTCATTATGAACAGGCTTGGCGACAGAAAAATGATTATTCTCGGAACCTGCGTTCTATCCTGCGGAATCCTGTCCTTGCTACTCCCTGTGCAAAATCCTGCTGTCACATTTGTGGGATTTGTCATTATCGGTCTTGGGTGTGCGCCAATCTATCCCTGTATTATTCATTCCACGCCGGACAATTTCGGTGCGGAAAACTCCGGTGCGATCATCGGTATTCAGATGGCAAGTGCCTATGTCGGTTCAACCTTTATGCCGCCGCTTTACGGATTGCTCGGAAATCTGATTGGTTTTGGCATACTGCCTGTGTATCTCGCTGCTTTTATTATTTTGATGATCGTCATGGCAGAGCTGACTTTCAAGAAAACCGCATTCAGGAGAGGGAACGACAATGCCTGAGTTACCGGAGGTTGAAACAATACGACAAATATTAGAACCACAGATAAAAGGCTCTGTGATTACATCCGTAACAGTAAACCATCCGGAGGTAGTGGCACACCCGACAGCAGATGAATTTTGCAAAGCCGTTATGGGTCAGGAAATATCTGCTATGACACGCAGGGGAAAGTTTTTAATCCTTCCTTTGAAAAATGGAAGCAGACTCATACTGCATTTGCGAATGACAGGCTGCTTGCTTGTTACACCTCCTGACTATCCGATAGAAAAGCATACGCATATCATTATGCAACTCAATAGCGGAATGGAACTGCGTTTTTCCGATGCCCGCCGTTTTGGGCGTTTTTGGCTGATACAAAGCGGTGAAAAAGATACATACAGCGGAATTAGTAAATTGGGACTTGAACCGCTGTCGTGTGAGTGTAACGCTGAATATCTAAAAAGCAAATTCGGAAAGCGGAAAAAGAAAATCAAAGAGTGCCTCCTCGACCAAAGTGTGATTGCGGGAATCGGCAATATTTATTCCGATGAAATTTTGTTTCGGGCAAAGATTTGTCCTACTCGTTCCGCAGACAGCTTAATGGTGAAAGAATGGGAGCGCCTTGCCGAGATGATTCCCGAATGTCTATCCTACTTTATCGAGAAAAATCGTATTGAGCAGGAGGATTACCTGCAAACTGGAGGGCAAGACTATCGCAACACGCCCTTTTTGCAGGTGTACGGTCATGCCGGCGAGCCTTGCCCAAACTGTGGCGAAACACTTGTCCGTGTTGTAATCAGCGGCAGGAGCAGCGTGTATTGTCCGAATTGTCAACAATAAGGAGGATGGAAATGAAAACAGAATGGTTGCGCTGTCCTGTGCGTGGCAAAAAACACACGATAAAATCAGAGAAGATACAGAACTGAAAAATTTTTCTTTATACCGTCCAAAGTGCAAGCAGGAAAGTTTGATTGATATAAAAGATTTGAAGATGGAAACTCACAAAAACTTTGAATCCGATTAAAGCGAAAGCTATTGATTTCCTAAGCAAAACGCTTATAACGTTGCAAATGGATATTTATGAATGTGAGGTTTGCCGGTCAATTGGCGGCGCAATTGACTGGATTTACATGGATCATAATATGCTTAATATCCGAAAAATTCTGCTCCACGTTTTTATGAACTTGTTCAGCCACTTCATGAGCTTCCCATAAAGCCTTATTGCCATCCACTGAAATTTCCAAGTCAATATAGACTTTGTTCCCAAACATTCTGGAACGAAGCACATCCACGCTTTTTACATCTTCCTGCTTTAAAATGTATTCTGCCAGCGTTTTCTCGTAATCTTCTCCGCAGGAAGTATCCAACATTTTAGACAATGCATCCTTTGTAATGTCAAAGGCAACTTTTACGATAAAGAGACAAATGATAACACTGGCCACAGAATCCATTACGGCGAAGCCCAGCATGGCACCGGCAATGCCAATCAGAGATCCCACGGAAGAAAAGGCATCCGAACGATGGTGCCAGGCATCGGCCATGAATGCTGCGGAATTGATCTGCTTCGCATAGTGACGAGTGTACCAGTACATAGCCTCTTTACCAATAATGGAGACGAGTGCCGCAACGAGAGCGATTGCACTGGGAATCGTGAGTGTTTCATAATTTCCTGATAAAATGTTTTCCACGCCCACTTTGCCAATGCCAATCCCTGTTGCAAGCAATATAATGCCAAGGATTAGTGAAGCCACGCATTCCAGCCGTTCATGCCCGTATGGATGTGAATTGTCCGCTTCTTTTCTCGAAACCTTCACCCCGATCCATGCGATCAGCGTGGTAAGCACATCAGAGAAAGAGTGAATCGCGTCGGAAATCATTGCGCCAGAATGGCCAACAATTCCGGCGAACAATTTGAATCCCGAAAGTATTGCATTTCCAATTACGCTGACTAATGACAGGTTTCGGATAACCGCTGCTTCATTGACTGGTTGGAGATCAGACCGGCTTGTTTTGTTGTGTTTGGCTGTCATAAAAGAATCCTCCTGTTTCGTCATATCATGATGACAGTAATATTTCTCTTATGTGCACCCCATTGAGATAATCTGTTCCCCCAGATGAATATAAAAAACATCTGCGGAACATACAACTGTCCCACAGATGTTAAAAACAATCTGCTGCCGCATCAGCGGCCCGGCCCCACGAACCTGTCGGTTCATCGCCTGCTCAGTTTGTACTGTTGATCTTACACCCTGAATCGGGATGTAATGCAGTGCAAAGAGTTTTTTTATTATACCCTATACTATTCAGTCCGTCAAGAAAATGTCACTCGAATTTTACAATTCGTGCTGTCACGTCATATGCGCGGCAGGTTGCCAAAAGGACAGCTCTGTTGTATACTGTGGACGGACAGCATTTTGGAGGAATGATGGGATGAACACACCAACACTGGAAACAGACCGGCTGATCTTGAGAAAATTTACGAAAGAGGATCTGGAGGCGCTCTTCCTCATTTATCGGGATGAGGAGGTCAACCGGTTTTTGCCGTGGTATCCTTTGAAAACCATGGAGGAGGCAGGGGCGTTTTTTGCGGAAAGATATGCGGCGAAATATGCACAGCCGCAGGCATATGCCTATGCCGTCTGCCTGAAAGAGGACAATGTGCCCATCGGCTACATAAATGTCGACATGGAGGAACACCACGATTTCGGGTATGGCCTGCGGAAAGAGTTCTGGCATCGCGGCATTACGACGGAGGCCGGGAAAGCCGTTGTCGCGCAGGTGAAGCGGGACGGGCTCCCCTATATCACGGCGACCCATGACCGGAACAATCCCCGGAGCGGCGGCGTGATGCAGCAGGTCGGGATGCATTACTGCTATTCCTATGAGGAGCAGTGGCAGCCCAAGAACATCCCGGTCATCTTCCGGATGTACCAGCTCAATCTGGATGGACAGGCAGAGCGCGTATATAAGAAATACTGGGATACTTATGAGAACCATTTTATCGAGACGTTCTAACACCGGCGTCCCTGCACTAGTATACGGGGCAGGATCCCACTGGCGGACGGAAGGAGAGGACAGGATATGCAGATCGAAGGGAATCCGATTCAGCTGGAGGCGATGGAGGAATTTCATAAAGGCAATCGACCGGAGGGACTGCGATTGCAGGAGATGTTCGCGGCACAGTTCCGGGAGGAATATCGGGAAAAGGATCACTGTCCCTGCCAAAAGGCCTGCCGGTATCATGGGAACTGCAAGGAATGCGTCGCGATTCACCGCGCCCATCAGGAGCATGTGCCGAACTGTATGCGGCCGATGCTCAACCGGAAGCTGCGGCTGCTGTCTGAGCTGACCGAGCACACGCTTGCCCGGGAGATCGAGCCGCCGAACGAGATTCTTCGCATAGACAAGAGATGAAAAACGGGTGATATATCCGATGGATATATCACCCGTTCTGTATACTGCGGCAAGATAAATACAAATGGTATATAAAATTGCAGCGGGGGGGATATTTTTGTTTCTAAAAACAGTGAAAAAATATTTGACAAATAGGGATGACCAATTATATAATTAGGTCATCCCTATTAAAGGAGGTGTACATCTGACAACGGGGAAAAAGCGGGGGCCAAAAACCGACAATCCCAAACAATACCGCATCACCGTCAAGCTGGATCAAGCGTCCAAGGATATACTCGACGGCTATGTTCAGCAGGAGGCGGTATCTGCCGGGGAAACCATCCGGCGGGGGCTGAAACGGCTGGAGGCCGACCTGAAAAAGTGAAGGAAGCGGCGCCACCTCAACAAAGCAAACACCGCTTCCCCACACGGCAACCCACTGAAAACCAGCGGCTGTGTATGGAGCTGGTGGAGGGTTGTCTCTATGAGCTGGAAGAGATTGTTGAGCGGGAGTCGGCGGTTGTCTATCGACAAAGTGTCCGGGACGGCGTCTGGATGCTTCGGCAGCTGGGCGCGCCGGTATAACGCAATGGGAGAGTGTTCGCCGGACACTCTCCCATTTTCTTCTAAAGAATCCCGTCGGGCAGTTGCTTTTTTTATCCAAATATGCTATACTGCTGTCTCTTATACACATCTGACGCTGCCGACGAAGCT
>ERZ1026998.703-NODE-703-length-10424-cov-13.430514_pt1 | contig 10424 bp, 9 predicted proteins | sample MGYA00519288_ERZ1026998 | MGnify/ENA primary metagenome ERZ1026998 (study PRJEB26926, sample SAMN06164454) | human gut metagenome | biome: ENVO:00009003; feature: ENVO:2100002; material: ENVO:00002003 | host: Homo sapiens | place: USA | collected 2012 ...
GCATACGAGCTGTAGAGAGGTCTCGTGGGCTCGGAGATGTGTATAAGAGACAGGTATTAGGCTTTTAAATAATAGCCAATGAAGACTATAACAATATTATTATATTCAGAACTTTATGAAGAAAACTTTTATATTTATCATAATATTTCTATTTTCGTACCTATCGAAGTTATCTGCTCAGATAGGTACATGGACTATGTATCGCAGTTATTATAATATTACAGAAATAGCTCCTGCTAAAGAAACTGCTTTTGCATTGGCATCAGGTAGTTTATTTTCATATAATATCAAAGATGGTAGTATAAAAACATATGACAAATCAAACTATTTATCAGACGTAGATATCAGTCATATCAGATATAATCCTACATGTAAAAAGCTAATTATCACATACAGCAATTCTAATATAGATTTGCTTGGGTTAGATTGTAATGTTGACAATATCTCTGACTTCTATCAGTATTCTACGACAGGTAATAAAAATATCAACCATATATACTGTTATGGGCAATATGCTTATCTTTCTACAGGTATAGGAATTATCAAAATAAATGTAAAAGATGGAAGTATCAGCAATAGTTATCTTTTAGATTTCGAAGTTAACTATTCATATATAGACGGCGATTATCTCTATGCAGCATCAGCGAGTGCAGGATTATTTCGTGGAAAACTGACAGATAATCTGCTAGACAAAAGAAATTGGATCAGAACAGGGGATTATATAAAGGTTACGGAAGATTATCTAAACGTATACGACTCAAACTCTAAATACTGGTGGACAACAACATCAGATGGTAAACTGACCTATTATACTGTAGATACAAACCAGGAACGCCAATATAAAACAGAAGGCGTACGTCCTGACGGACCTACATCAAACAGGTTCCACAAATTATATTTAAATAATGGTACTATATATGCAGTACCAGGAAGTTGGTCACAAGAAGGTGATTATAACAATCCTGGTGAAGTACATGTATGGAATGGTGATACCTGGAGTGAATTCGAACAGCCTACAAGTCAAATGATAGGTCATAATTACATAGACCTTCTCTGCATGGATTTTGATCCTAAAAAAGAAGGTCATGTTATGGTTGGTGCAAAAAGTGGACTATATGAATTTCAAAATCAGAAGTTTATAAAGAGTTACAATCGTAACAATTCCCCATTACAGTCTTGCGTAAATAGCGACGATTATCTACTGATAACAGGTATAAAATATGACAAAGAAGGTAACCTGTGGGTACTGAACAGTTCTTCAAATATAGATATCGATTATCCAATATGGAAATATACACAGAATAGTGATGAATGGACAGCATTCACTCATAATGAAATAACTGATGTATATAATGGAAATATGATTAACTTCTTTGATGTAAGTTATGACAATAGACTATGGTTTATTAATAACTGGTGGGAAAGTTGTAAACTCTATGCATTTGATCCAACTACGGATCAAATCACTCAGTATGGTCCAAACTTCATCAACGAGGATAAAACTGCCCTCAATCCAAGATTTGTACTTTGTGCCACAGAAGATAAAGTTGGTAATATCTGGTTAGGAACAACATTAGGCCCTATCTATCTTTCAAAAATGAACGTAGAAAATGAATCCAGTGAATTTACCCAGCATAAAATACCACGTAATGATGGTACAAATTATGCCGACTATTTACTCTCTAATGTAGAAGTAAGATGTATAGCCGTAGATGCAGGTAACAGAAAATGGATGGGTACCACTAATAATGGAGTATATGTTATCAGCGATGACTGTAATACAGAAGTGAAACACTTTACTACAGAGAATTCTCCATTACCATCCAATTTAATAAAAGACATCATCATCATGCCTAATGGTTTGGTTTATTTTGCAACAGATCAGGGATTATGCTCATATATGAGTGATGTTACAGCAACAAACGAAGAAATGACAAAGGATAATGTCTACGCTTATCCTAACCCTGTAAAACCAGATTATACAGGCAGTATTAATATTGTAGGACTAAGCTTTCATGCAGATATTAAGATAGTATCTGTTAATGGTACGCTCGTAAACCAAGGTAAAAGTACCGGTGGAAGTTATAGCTGGGATGGTTGCGACCTGAAGGGTAGAAAAGTAGCAAGTGGAATATATATGGTAGAAACTGCTACAGAAGAAGGAGAGAAAGGAACAGTTTGTAAAATAGCCATCATACGATGATAACAGTTTGTATAGCCACCTTTAATGGTGAGAAATATATCAGAGAGCAGTTGAATTCTATCTTATTTCAGCTGTCTCTCCAAGATGAAGTCATCGTTTCTGACGATGGCTCCACAGATAATACGATTTCTATTATCAAGAGTTTTAACGATAACAGAATAAAAATCATAGATGGTGTCCATCGTCACTCACCAACTCTCAATTTTGAAAATGCATTAAAGGAAGCCAAAGGTGACTATATATTTCTAGCAGATCAAGACGATGTTTGGAAAGATGATAAAGTGAAAATCTGTCTGAAATGGCTACAACATTACGACTGCATCATCAGCGATGCAGAAGTAACAGATGAAAATCTGAAAATTACATCACCATCGCTCTATCAATTAATGAACATAAAAAGTGGAAGAGTATATAATATCCTCTATAAAAACGGATATACAGGATGCTGCATGGCATTTACAAGACGAGTAAAAGATGCAGCATTACCTTTTCCTAAAAATATTCCCATGCATGATATCTGGATAGGAAATGTGGCAGCCTTTCTATATAAGGTAAAATTCATAGATGATAAACTTATCTATTTCCGCCGTCATTCCTTAACCATTTCTTGTAATGGAAAAGGAAGTAGATATTCATTATACAAACGATTGATGTTCAGAGTATCTATAGTAAAGAACATTATTTTACTTATACACAAAATAAAAGGATTAACAACTCATTAAACATGAATATAGTATACATCATAGAAGACTATTCTGAGAATGGAGGCGTAGAAAAAATCGTTTCTATGAAAGCTAATACATTCTATCAAGAATATCATCATCAGGTTACTGTTATTTCTGTATATGAAGATAAGCGGAAACAACAATATAGCTTAAACGAAGATATCCGGCTGATTCATCTTCATGTTCCTTTTGCCAAGAAGACAAAAAATAAAGTATATAAGCTATTAAGCAGAATTATTACACTATTATTAGCAGCTTACAGATTAAATAAAACAATAAAACAGATTAATCCCGACGTAGTATTCTTTACCACTACATTGGGAGCTTTGTTATTACCTCTTTGTCATACCAAGGCTAGAAGAATATACGAATCACATTTGGCACGTTCATTCAATCCTTTTCACTCACTATTCGGATTAATGGAAAGAAAAGCTGATGCCATAGTTTGTCTGACTCATGACGATGCTAAAGAATTTCAATCGGCAAAGAATGTATACGTTATCCCCAACTTTATCAACACACCTCACCAAAAGGTAAAAGACTACAGTTGCAAAAAAGCTATTGCTGTAGGAAGATTAGAACAACAGAAAGGATTTGACAGATTGATTACCTGTTGGAAAAATGTAGCCAAACAATATCCCGACTGGCAACTCGATATTTATGGAACCGGCTCACTTTACCATATATTACAAGAGCAAATTACAAGTTTAGGATTGGAAAAACAGGTAAAATTGTGTGGCAGAGGAGAAAATATGATGGAAATATATCCTAACTATAGTTTACACGTAATGTCTTCACATTATGAAGGTCAAGGTATTGTAATGTTAGAAGCTCAAGCATGTGGTTTACCTTCTGTTACTTTCGACTTTAAATATGGAGCTAACGAAATTATTAGAGATGAAATAAATGGTATTATCGTAAGACAAAATGATAATGAAGCTTTTATCACAGCCATTTGCAAGATGATAAATTCAGAATCACTACGCCATAATCTGGGTATGAAAGCTCAAACCATGGCTATTCAATATTCTAAATTTAACATCTTTCAAAAATGGCTAGAACTATTGAGATGTTATACTTAATTGTACATCGATTGTGAAACAGAATCCTTAACAATAGGAGTTTGCAATATCTTTAACCATTTTATAATATATTTTTTCAGACTTACCATAATTTTATTTTTTATGAACATATCACTATAGAAAACTTATTACCTTTAATGAAACTTTATATATAACCAACAAAGCATTTCCTATCTCAGAGTTTCTTAACAGACCAAATGTACCCTGACCTGTCCATTCTACAGTACCCACACATAGTAACAGTAACCATATCTTAGTATAAGATGGCGGTAAAATTCGATTGATCCATTTCAAAAAGTGAGCTACGTATCCCGTCAAAAGACTTGGTAACAATTCATTAAAATCTTCCTCCTTTAGAGTAAATAACACGATGTAAGAAGATAAAGAAGCATACATGATGATACGAGTATAGTCTGTTGACAATATAGTAAACATAGGAATTAAACATACCATAATCCCTAAAAATAAAGTACTATAACACAGGTTTTCTTGCCGATTCTTATCACTAGAAGAACAATACACAGTATTTATCATCGTATTCATATAGATAGCCAAAACTATACTAACCACACTACCTATTATATTAGGAATATGGAATACCTTATCCAAGAAATTATAATGAAGATGAAATAACATAACATATCCTTTATCATATGAAAGAAAATCCATCACATTTGGAAATTCCAAGAAAGGTTCAGTACTTTTACGTATCAAAAGATATTGTTCCATACTTCCTGAAAAATGAAGACAGAGTAAAAATACTAGCATAGATGGTATCCAACAACAGATAGTTTTCCACAAATAACGAACTTTTAAACGAGTTATCAACAACAAGAGTGGAAAAGCCCAAAAAGCAAAGGGTTCGTGGCATAACACAGCTAAGATTGCCAATATATTACCACACAACACCCACCAACGAAAAGGTAAAGACTTCCAAAGTTTTACGATTAGAAGAAATATACACATTATGATAAAATCTCTTCTAAAGAAAGCCAAACCAAAAATACCTACCCCACCCAATAAGAAGGAAACTGGTAAAAACTCTAAAGCATAACCATGCTTACGAAAGTTGCGTATCATATACACAACTATAACAATATATGATAGTAAACTGATTATATAAGCTAAATAGACAGGATTGATTCCCTTGAGATAAAACTGATAGAATATTTCTCCGAGTAACCCTCTACGGATAAATCCACCCTGATAATTGATAAATAAATCGGAAAAATCAAAAAACTGGAAAGTATAGATACTATTATAGATTACCGAAACTATCAGTAATCCCACATAAAAGACTGTCCAACGAGACAAAGCCTTCTTTGTATTCATATATCTCAGAAAGTATTTAAAAATCTGCATTTCAATATATTATAAATGTTGTAAATATATTTGTTCATACTCTTTTGCCACCTTCCGATAATCATGGTATTTCATAACGAAAGCTATGCTTTGACGCGAGAGATATGATAAATGTCCAGAAGTAAAGAAAGCCTGCTCGATGATTGCCACATTCTGAGATTCAGTATACTCAGGACTCACATTGATGATAGGGCGTAATTCTGTTTCGCCAATGAACTCATAATATTCCTCCTCTCCTCCACCGATAACCACAGTACCACGTGCCATGGCTGCCAACGAATTCATGGATGGAGTATAACTATAAAACTGATCAACCAGAACATCTGCTTCATCCAACATCCGGCAATATTCATCATAAGCTACTCCTTCTACATATTTGAGTTCTATCTTACCAGGATATTTCATTGCCAAGATTTCTACAAAATGAGCTATCTTTAAAGCACCTTTCAGATACTCGCGCTTGGGTTGTAAACCTACAAGCACTTTGATAACCTCACCATTCCCTTTCTGCCTGTTTTCATCTATAGCAGGAATTATCATCGGGAGAGGAATATAGTAGAGTTTTTTATGAAATTCAGAAACATCGTAACAGAGGTAATACTCATAAAGACAGGCTATCAAAGCATCAGAATGATAAGATACAGTATGCCAGCACTTATCAAACTGAGGCATGAAATGAAAAGCCATACGCTCTTTATTCTCCTCGATATTCTGTAATTTACCATTCCAAAAAGTATCTGAATAAGCTGGAATACCCTTGGCCTGTTGTCTGAACAGATGTGGGTCATCGGCAAAACAGCCTTTAATGATTCGCTTATTGGTAAACTTGATAAACCAGAATATCAGCATGTTCCACCAACCCATCAAAGGCACAAATTGATAGTTATGTACCTGAACAATATCATTTCCACATATCTTATGAAGATTGCAGACTATTTTCCACAACACCATAAGCCCGCTCCATCTTCCATAACGCTCCATATTACGGCGCAAGTCGATGTCACGAGGAGAGTTGTGCCAATCATTGCCGTCGGACATCAGCGTTACCTGATGTCCAAGTTCTACTAATCCCTTTTTGAGAGTATTATGTAGCAAACTAGACTCACCTACCAACAGAATCTTCATAACTTTATATGATACTTATTTATAAGATACTTGAATATCAGAAACTTAAGATAATTCAATATACCTATTTTCTACAATATAATCAGATTTGCGCAGTCCCATACTTACCACCAGTTTTATGGCCATTTTCTCCAGACAGAACTTCAATGGCATCCAGCGCTTTTCTTTTTCATCACGCCAAGGACTCATCGCTTTATACTTATCAAATTCTTTTTTCCATGGATGCTTACAGTTCTTATACCATGGTTTAGGAATACCCGTAAAATGGATAATGGCCGGATGAGCCTGAGCTTCCAATATCTGTTCATCAAATTCCCAGGAGATAAGAGAATAACGCAAATCGAACCAATACTCATTCAGTACATTATATCTGATAGGTAATATCAACTTAGAATCCTTAAACAGATAGTTAAGTACATCCTGATCATGACATTTCAACCTTTCCGCATTAGATTTCACATAATCAAAGAATTTGAGAAGGACCTGCTTTTCACGCCAATATCTCAGATTGACAATTAACATACCAGCATTGAAATAACCCATAAATTGGGGATAACGCAGGCGATTATAGTGTTCAATATTATTATTATAACTATCTGGAACAGCGGCAATTGCATAGTTTTCAACAGAAGTATTCCACAATTCAACAAGTTTATCCACAACCAGAATATCGCCATCCAGATAGATAACTTTATCAATATCAGCAGGCAGAATTTCCGCAAGATACAAACGATAATAAGTAGCAAACGAAGTTCCTACATGATCTACTTGAAAATCCAGACCAACTGGAAAATGTTTGAAAATCTCATCGCTGATAAGATAGAAATGAATTGTTTGCTGATAACGGGCAGCTATGGTTCTGATAGGATTCAATAATGCAGCAGAATTCTGATCATGCAAGAGATGTACATTGACAACTTCTCCTATGTTGCTCTCAAACAAAGAGGTCAACATGATACCGGTCGGCATGATATATTTACTATCAGTAGAACAAACTATTTCCATTTTTATGTTTTTTGTACTACTATTAATACGTAAATTAAATCTTTTTATTATCTTTGCAGTCATAAAAAAGAATAACTTATGCAGAAAGAATTAATATCAGAGATATCTTCACCATTGGTGAGTTTCATCATTACTACAAGCAACCATCAGAAGGAATATCTTGTAGAATGCATCAATAGTATCCTTCAGCTTTCGCTCAATGCCAAAGAGAGGGAAATAATTCTCGTTGATGATGGTAGCGATGAACTGGTAGCCAGCCAGATAAAAGAGTTGCTGGATAACCTGCTCTATTTAAGAATACCCGGCTTAGGCAGCAGTATGGCACGCAACTATGGCATGTACTTAGCCAAAGGGAAATACATCCAGTTTATAGAAGGAGATGATTATCTTCTTCAGCCAACCTATGAACATTGCCTTGACATCGTGAGATTCCATAATCCAGATATCGTTACATTCTGTTTCAGCAAGGATGATACAGGAGAACCGTCTTACGAACTCCCTACCCCAATCAGCGGCACAAAATACCTCAACAACAATACCCTTTTAGGCTCAGCCTGTTCCTATATATTCCGCCGCGCCATTGTGGGTAGCTTGCTGTTCTCACCAAACATCAGTTTTGGCGAGGACGAGGAATTTACACCACAACTCTTCTTACGGGCAGAACGAATATTCAAGACTCAGACCTCACCTTATTATAATAGAGTGGATAAATACGCGCCTGGCGAATTAGAAAATAAGGATAAGATAGATATCCACATGGACAATAAACTGGAGGTGATTCTACATCTTCAGAAGTTGCTCGATACGGTTCCTGTAGCAGAGCGCCAGGCACTCAACCGCCGTATAGCCCAGCTCTCGATGGATTATCTGGTTAACAATATCCGTTTGAAGCATTCATTGATATCCTTGAATCATGCGATCAGAGAATTAAGGAAACACGGATTATATCCTCTTCCGAACAAAGAATATACCAAGAAATATATGATGTTCAGAAAGATGATAAGTACATACGTAGGACGAATTGCACTTCTCTTTCTTATCAAGAAATAAATGAATGAAGGCATAAAGATTTCTCCCATCCGGATAAGCATACAGAGGAATAAGAGAAAATCCTATATAAACAAAAATAGAGCATTCAAATCACTTGAACGCTCTATCTTTATAATTAGATTAAATTTTCTAATATTATTTGTATAAGTAAAAGATGATGAAATGACGTTTCACAACGTCCGTTTGTTTTAACTGATGCAAAGATACGACGATTTTTGTCTATAAAGTCGTAAATTATACATTTTATGGTAGCGAAATATGATTTTTTCACCCATAAAAAACAAATTTTACCACTAATCTTATAATTTTCACCACATCATTCTACGATAGTGATAACATCTTTTCTATTGGTTTGATCGCTTTTTTCGCTATTTCAGGAGCCACTTCAACTGTTGGCCAACCAAATTTCAATGCATTATATATCTTCTTGAGCGTATTCATCTTCATATACTCACACTCATTGCAGCTGCAACCTACTCCACCCTCGCTTACCTCTGGAGGTACGGGATAGAAAATTACGTTAGGACAATTACGCTCCAGCTCATGCAGGATACCAGCCTCTGTAGCGATAATATACTCCTTGATTTCAGGATGCTCTTGGGCATAATGCAACATGGTGGCTGTAGAGCCCTTTACATCAGCTACAGCAAGTACTGGTGCCTTACACTCCAGGTGAGCCATCACAACAGCCTCAGGATGCTTCTGCTTCAGTTTAACTATAGCCTCTACAGAGAATTTCTCATGTACATGGCAGCCACCGTTCCAAAGCAACATATTGCGGCCTGTAATGCTGTTTATATAGTTACCGAGATTATAGTCTGGACCAAAGATGATTTTTTCGTCCTGTGGGAAACTGTCAATCACCTTCTTGGCATTACCGCTTGTCACTACACAATCAGTTAGCGCCTTCACTGCAGCCGTGGTGTTTACATAACTCACAACCTTATATCCTGGATGCTCTTCCTTGTACTTTTTCAAATCCTCAGCCTTACAGCTGTCAGCAAGCGAGCAACCAGCATTCAAGTCAGGACAGATCACAATTTTGTCAGGACTCAAGAGTTTGCATGTCTCAGCCATGAAGTGCACGCCACACATAACCATTAGCTGGGCATCGGTTTCTGCAGCTTTACGAGCCAAAGCCAGAGAGTCGCCAACAAAGTCGGCGATGTCCTGAATCTCACCTACCGTATAGTAGTGGGCGAGGATAATAGCATCTTTCTCCTTGCAAAGCTTTCTGATTTCAGCTTTCAAGTCCAAGGCTTCGTCAACAGGTTCGTCAACGTATCCTTTCTCAATCCATTCTTTTTTCACCATAACATTCATATTATATTTCTTATTTTTTATTTTTTTAAAAGAGAATATAGAGATGATGATATGCCGTGGATAAGTGGATAACATTCTGCATAAAAACTTGCGTATTTCGTTATCCAAGTCTTATTCCAGTTTATCCGCAGAGGCCTTTGAAATCTTTTTCTTGTCTCTTAATGCATTAACCGGTTTATCAACATTTCCCCAATTCGGTGCAAAGTTAATAAGTTTATATCTTTTTTCGGTCAAAAACTGCGAAAAAGTTTCTAAAAACTTAATAATATCTATGTGGATATCCTCTTTTTGTTGGTTTGAGATAGGTATGTGTGGATATTTACAAACTTATTAAAAAGTTATTATTGGGATTTTCCGTACACTTATCCACGCTTTTGTGGAAAACAAAAAAGAGCAGAAATCCATCAGGATATTCTGCTCTCTGGTCTGAGTTATTTATATGGTTGGTTTTGGTTATAGGATTTTCATCTGTTTTTTTCTATTCAATACCTATTTATCAATAGTTCGTTAATAATTCAATAATGTGCTAAGCAGCTATACGCTGTAAGC
>ERZ1026998.705-NODE-705-length-10403-cov-3.416409_pt1 | contig 10403 bp, 12 predicted proteins | sample MGYA00519288_ERZ1026998 | MGnify/ENA primary metagenome ERZ1026998 (study PRJEB26926, sample SAMN06164454) | human gut metagenome | biome: ENVO:00009003; feature: ENVO:2100002; material: ENVO:00002003 | host: Homo sapiens | place: USA | collected 2012 ...
GTCGGCACCGGACGGAGCGATTTCCCGAACCAGATCAACAACGTGCTCGCCTTTCCCGGCATTTTCCGCGGCGCTCTCGATGTGCGGGCGCGCGACATCAACGACGAGATGAAAACCGCCGCAGCCTATGCGATCGCCGGTCTGATCGACGACGAGGCACTGACGGCGGAGAATATCCTGCCGAGCGCGCTGGATCCGGCGGTTGCGCCCGCCGTTGCCCGCGCCGTTGCGGAGGCCGCCCGCCGGTCGGGCGTTGCGCGGATATGACGGACGAATCCATCCGCCCTGGTCGGTATCGCCATTTCAAGGGCGGGGAATACCGCGTTCTCTGCGTCGCCCATCATTCGGAGACGCTGGAAGACATGGTCGTTTATCAGGCGCTCTACGGCGAAGGCGACATCTGGGTCCGCCCCGCCGCGATGTGGTGCGAAACGGTGGAACGGGACGGCGGCCTCGCGCCGCGTTTCGCCTATATCGGCGACTAATCAAAGAAAGGGGTGATGGCCATGCGCCAGAAGCTCTATGGCAATCATGTGCAGCCTGCATGTGAAATATGCGTCCACGGCCGACGCTCCTCCGACGGGCGGACGGTTCTCTGCCGCCGCAAAGGTGTGGTGCCACTCTATCACCATTGCCGTCGGTTTTGCTATGACCCGCTCAAGCGGGAGCCCCGGCGTGCACCAGCGCTCCGGGAGCACCAAGCAGATGAATTTTCGCTGGAATAAATGTACGACAGCACCGTCCATCTCTCTGATGGGCGGCGCTGTTTTTATTTCTTTCATTTTTGCCTCAACTTTCCAGCCTGCTATATACTCTTTGGATTATAGAAGCGTCGTCATCCGGCTGAAAGGATTGTCCACGTTATGAAAAAAGCACATGTCCAAAACTCCCGTCCTCTTCTGTTGATCGTCTGCATCAGCTTTGTCTGTATATGTGGACTGATTGCCGTCATGGCCATTCTCAACGGCCGCGCACTGGAGTCCAACAATCCCTCTCCGTCTCAGTCGCAGCAGGAGACGAACGGTACTGCTGCGACCACCGGCACGGATAAGCCCACCGACCCAACGACTCCAAATACCACCACGCCATCCGAAGCGCTCTCGGAAGTGACGCCCGATTATTTTGATGACGCACTCTTCATCGGCAATTCACGCACGGAAGGCCTGATGCTCTATAGCGATCTTGGGGATGCCACTTTTCTGGCGCATAAAGGGCTGATGGTCGACACCGCTTTTACCAAAAAGATTGTCAAATTCGGTTCCGACAGAATTACGGTGGTGGAGGCGTTGCAGCGGGGGCACTATGGCAAGGTGTACGTGATGCTCGGTATGAATGAGCTCGGCTGGGCCTATGACACAATTTTCATACAGAAATACGGCGAGCTGGTGGATGCGATCCGTGCCGCACAACCCGACGCCGAGATCTGCCTGCAATCCATTCTGCCGGTGACGGCGGCCAAATCCGACAGTGATCCCATTTACAACAATCCCAAAATCGAGAGCTATAACCGCCTGATCCGACAGCTCGCGATGGAAAAAGGGGTTCGCTATCTGAATGTGGCCGAGGCAGTCGGAGCGAATGGCGTGCTACCGGAAGAAGGCTCGACCGACGGCGTCCATTTGAAGCCGGCCTACTGCGAAAAATGGGCATCCTATCTCAAAAGCCATCCGATTTCATAAATTTCAGGAGGGGTTTATTTCATGAAACGCATCGGTTCCGTTTTCTGCTTCTTTCTTCTCTTTCTATCGCTCACAGGCTGCGGACAGTCCGCCGTCTCACTCAACGTATCCGGCTGTGCCGACGCGCTGCTGCGGGAGCTGTCCTGGCGGGACACCATCACCCGGGTCGAGGATCGCATCTGGCAGGCGCTCTACGGCATCGCGCCGGAGGATGTCCGGCAGGCGGATGTGCGCATGGGTACCGCCGCAACTGCGGAGGAAATCGCGGTATTGGAAGCGGCGGACGCAGCGGCTGCCAACCGCATTCGCACGGCGCTTGAGCAGCGTATTGCGGATCAGATCGAGGCCTTCACAGACTACCATCCTGAGGAGCTGACAAAACTCGCCTCTCCGCTGCTCGATGTACGCGGACAGTATGTTGTCTTCTGTCTGAACGATGACCGTGCGGCGGCTGAAGCTGTCATGGAGCAGCAGTACAAATCGGCCTCCTGAGGGCAGAGAGGAACGGAACCGTGGCAAATACGCAGGACTTGACAGAGGCGCTGGTCGCCTATATTGAGGAGAATCAGGCACGCTTTTATCGCTGGGCCTATCGCTATGTCCACAACGAGACAGCCGCGCTTGACGTTGTCCACGACAGCATTGTGGAGGCTTTGACCCATATTCGAGAGCTGCGGCATCCCGACAGTATGCGCAGCTGGTTTTACCATATCCTGATCCATGAGAGCCTGCGGGCGGTTCGGCACAGGCAGCGGCTTTTACCGCTGGAGACGCTGCCGGAGAAAGCGAGTCGGGAACAGCCGGACGCCGGACGTGCGGTCGATGTTTTGCGGGCAGTCGACAACTTGCCGCCCAGGCTCCGGGTAGTCGTCATGCTTCGTTTTTATGAGGACATGACACTGGAGGAGATCGCCGTCGCGACAGATGCCAATCTCAGCACCATCAAATCAAGACTTTACAAAGCCATGGGGCTGCTTCGCGCGGCTCTCAGGGACTATGCAGAGGAGGAACTCACACATGAAACAGTTGAATGATGCCCGCGAGGTATTCGAACAGACACCCATTCCGGATTCTCTCGGCGAGACGGTCACAGCCGCCATTCGCACGGGACGGCAGACAGCCCGGCGGCAGCGCCGCTCTTACGGCTGGTATATTGCAGCCTGTGCCTGTCTGGCTTTTATCGTCACGCTCAACACGGTTCCGGTTTTCGCCCTCAGCATACAGGAAATTCCTGTTCTCGGCAATATCGCCCGGGTTTTCACCTTCCGTCAGTACAGCGAGTCGAAGGAAAATATCCTGATCAACGTTAATATTCCGGCGCTGGAAAACACCGGTAATACCGAGCTCGAGCGCCGTATCAACTATGAGATTTTGACACGCATGAATGAGGAGATTGAGGAGGCGCGGCAGCGCGCCGCCGAATATCGCCAGGCCATTCTCGACACCGGCGGCACCGAGGAGGATTTCTGGCCGATCGACATCAATCTTGACTATGAGATCCACTGCTCCAACGAGAAGATTGTCTCGTTTGTTATCACCAAAAGCGAGGCGGCGGCTAACTATAATGTCGAACAGTTTTTCTATAATATTGATTTACAGACCGGTCAGGAGCTGGATCTTCGGCATGTGCTCGGAGACGATTTCGCCGCTGTCATCAGCAAACAGGTATGGGATACCATTGCAGACGAACTGGCGACAGATGAAAAGGTCTCTTATTTTGAGGAGGCAGGCGCGGTGATCGACCACGTCCCTGCCAATCACAACTTCTACATCGATGCGGACGGGCATGTAGTCGTCGTATTCGACAAATATGAAATTGCCCCCGGGTATATGGGAATCCGGGAGTTCACCATTGTCCCCGCCGTGACAGGAGAGTAATACCCGATGGTTTTCAGCAGCCTGTCCTTTCTTCTCTGGTTCCTGCCCGCTGCGCTGGCGGCGTATTATCTCCTGCCGCGTCGGTTCCGCAATATCGTTCTGCTGCTCTTCAGCCTGTTCTTCTACGCCTGGGGCGAGCCGGTTTATGTGCTGCTGATGCTCGGCTATATCGCGATGGACTATGGCTTCGGTCGTTGGATCGCGGCCGGGCTGACAGCCGGCAACAGGAGACGCTCCCGCCATATCCTGATCCTGGCGGTCATTCTGAACATCGGTCTGCTCGGCTTCTTTAAATACACCGATTTTCTGCTCTCCTCGCTGAACAGTCTCTTTTCACTCTCCCTGCCGATGCTCGAGCTGCCTCTGCCGATCGGCATCTCCTTCTATACGTTTCAGGCGCTTTCCTATCTCATCGATCTCTATCGCGGTGAGGTGGAACTCCTGCGAAACCCGCTCGACTTCGGCATGTATGTGACCCTGTTTCCTCAGCTGATCGCCGGTCCGATCGTCCGTTTGAAAACGATCGCCGGAGAGCTGCGGGATCGCCGGGAGACGGCTGCCCTTTTCGCCTCCGGGGTACGGCGGTTTACAGTCGGCCTCGGGAAAAAGGTTCTGCTGGCCAATACGGCGGGAGCGCTCTGGGAGGAGATTGGCGCAGCCGACCCGACCGGACTGCCCGCGCTGACTGCCTGGATCGGTCTTGCGGCTTTTACCTTCCAGATCTACTTCGACTTTTCCGGCTATTCGGATATGGCGGTCGGCCTCGGCCGGATGTTCGGCTTCCGTTTTCCCGAAAATTTCGACCACCCCTATCTCTCCCGCAGCATCACGGAGTTCTGGCGTCGCTGGCATATCTCACTCGGCACCTGGTTTCGGGAATACGTCTACATCCCGCTCGGCGGCAATCGTCGCGGACGCGGACGGCAGGTGCTGAACCTGCTGATTGTCTGGGGGCTGACCGGTATCTGGCACGGTGCAAGCTGGAATTTCGTTGTCTGGGGATTATTCTTCGGCATCCTGCTGATACTGGAGAAGCGGTTTCTCCTGCGCACGCTGGAGCGGTTGCCGCGCCTGCTCTCCTGGTGTTATGCGATGCTGCTGGTCATGCTCGGCTGGGTGCTGTTCGCGCACGCCTCTCTGCCGGAGGGCATACGCTATCTGGCCGCCCTTTTCGGCAGCGGCGCACCGGCTTCTCCGCTTTCTCTGTATTACCTGTCTACCAATTGGTTGCCCTTCCTCCTCATGGCGCTGTTCAGCACCGATCTGCCGCGCCGTCTCTGCCACCGAGCCTCCGCACAGGTGGGAGAAAACACGCTGGCCCTTGCGGAGCCGTTGGTGCTGTCGGCGCTGCTTCTGCTGTGCGTGGCATGTCTGGTGGACGCAACCTATAATCCGTTTCTCTATTTTCGTTTCTGATCCATTCGACCAAAGGGAGGCGCTCTGATGAAACGGGAAAAAACCGTCCCGCTCATGTTTATTCTGTTGCTTTCGACCGGATTGGTCGCGCATCTCCTGTGGCCGGATCGTGCCTTTTCCGAGAGCGAAAACCGCTCCCTCCAGCAATGGCCCGCTTTCAGCAGGACTTCGCTGTTCTCCGGCGACTATACGTCGGCGCTGGCTCAATACGTCGGTGATCAGTTCCCGGCGCGTGATTTTTGGATTGGCCTCAAAACCGGTTGGGAGCTCGCGCTGCGAAAGCGGGACAACGGCCGTGTCCTGTTCGGAAAAGACGGCCAGTTGTTCGAATATTTGCCGCCGTCCAGTCTGTCGGCAGAACGGATTGAGGAGAACATCGGCGCAGTTTCGGATTTTCTGTCGCTGACCCGAGAACGGTATCCCGCTGTCCAGACCAGTGTTCTGCTTGCTCCAACAGCCGACGCCGTGTTGACCGACCGCCTCCCGGCAAACGCCCCGGTTCCGGATCAGGCCGGGATTGCGCGACGGCTGCGGGAGGCGCTGTCGGTTTCTGTCCCCTTCTGCGATCCCACTGCCGCCCTGACAGCGCATGCAGAGGAATCCATCTATTTCCGCACGGATCACCACTGGACAGCGGACGGCGCTTACTACGCCTATGCCGCCTGGGCGGAAACGATCGGGCTGACGCCGCTCACAGCGGATCAGTTTTCCCGGGAAATCGTCTCCGGGCAATTCCGCGGCACTCTCTATTCCAAGGCCAACTGGCCGCAGCTCCAGCCCGATACGCTCATCGCCTGGCGACACCCCGGAGATACCGCCTGCCGTCGCACCTCGGACGGCGGCCACACGGTGATTTCCTCGCTTTATGCCGAAGAAGCGCTCGCGACCAAGGATCAGTACGCCTATTTTCTCGGCGGGACCCAACCGCTGACCGAAATCTCGACCGGTGTGCAGAACGGCCGGACGCTGCTGATCCTCAAGGACTCCTACGCGCATGCCATGGCGCCGTTTCTCGCCTGCCATTATGAGACAATCCTCGCTGTAGATCTGCGGTACTATCGCGAAAATCTGTTTTCCCTGATCGAGAGCCGCGATGTCACGGATCTGATGGTACTCTACAACGCCGTTACCTTCGCACAGGACGCCAGTGTCGCCCCCCTCCTCTCCCTTTACTAATGTTTCCTATCACCTCCGGTTCGGTTTTGCCGTGCCGGGGGCTTTTTGTCACCCTGGAATCCACGCAGCAGCAGCCAACCGGACAGCAGCGCAAACACATAGGGCACCGCCGTCAGGAAAACTGCCTTTTCCAAGAGCGCTGCCAGAGCACAGAGCAGCACCAGCAGCAGTCCCGCGCCGCCCGCCACTGTCGACAGGCGGTTTCTCTCATCGTTCCATGCACACAGCAGCGCGATGACCAGTAACGCAGCGCAGAGTCCTGCAAACGGCGCACAAGTGGCTGTCCAGCTACTTATTATCGAAGCCGCTGCCGGCGTAAGCCAAACACAGCCATACCACCCCGCCCGATCGGTGAACCAGTTGCCAAAAAGCAGCAGAAGCAACATCCCCGCTACCAGAAAACCGCTACACTGTTTTCGAGATATCTGCCAATCGTCCATATCGTCTGCCTCCCGTCTGTTCCCAAAAGCAGACTTTTGGGAACAGACATGCTAGAATGGAAACAGCCGCCGATGTTGTCGAAAACAGGCGAAATTCGACGGGAGGATATGGGGAAACTCATCCGCTATGTATGTTCCCAAAATTCTACCTTTTTCTGCCGGGTTCTTCCCGTCCCTTGACATTCCGGAGAAAGGTCTGGTAGGAGATGCCAAGCCGCCTCCCCGCCTCGCGGGAGGAAATCTCTCCCTGCTCCCACTGCTGTTTCAGTTCCTCAAAACCGGGCGGCATCGCCAGCCTCTCCCGGCCAAAACGGACGCCGCGCGCCTTGGCCGCCCGAATACCTTCCGCCTGCCGCTGCCGGATGTTGGCGCGTTCGGTCTCGGCGACATAGCTCAAAAGCTGTAATACGATATCGGCGATCAGCGTGCCGGTCAGGTCGCGTCCCTGCCGTGTGTCAAGCAGCGGCATATCCAGCACTACAATATCCACTCCCATATGCCGGACCAGCAGTCGCCACTGGTCGAGAATCTCCTCATAGTTGCGTCCCAGCCGGTCGATGCTCTTGACCGCGAGCAGATCGCCCGGTCGCAGTCGCTTCAGCAGCCGTCGATAGGCCGGACGGTTAAAATCCTTGCCGCTCTGCTTATCCAGAAAGAGGAGAGCGTCCGAAACCCCGTATTCCCGCAGCGCATGCACCTGCCGCTCCTCGTTCTGTTCCCGCGTGGACACGCGGATATAGCCGTAAAGCTGTCCCAAAACAAAAACTCCCTTCCGCCGGATTGTGTAGCGTATCCGTCAACAGATAGTCTACACAACCGGCAGAAGGGAATCCGCCAAAAGCTCTGAACAGTTTGTGAACTTCCGGCCGGGCTAACCGGCGGAATAGTGATGGGCATTTTCCAGCATCATGTCCTTCACCTTCATGAGCCGTGTCCGGCTGGAACGGTCGTTTTCCTCGAGCTTCATCGTGATATAGCGAATGGTCTCCTGTAGCCGGGGGATCATCACATGTTCGAGCGCGTTAACCCGCCGCCTGGTCTTTTCAATCTCCGCCGCCATCAGCCGGGCGGCCTTTTCCTTCTCCGCCAGCCGCAGCATATCCGGCAGCACCGCCGCCAACCGCGCCACCGCGTCATCCAGCTCAAAGGATGTGAAGGCGAAGCCATAGGAATAGATATCCCCTGCCTGCTCTGTTCGGGTTTTCGCCTCAAAAACCGGGATGTCCACACTCATGACGTTGCGGGCGGAGACCTCGAGCGAGACTGCCTGCTTCGGCATCAGCAGCGCCGCCTCCATCGCCTCCCGCTGCATCGCCGCGCCGGCCTCCACAAAATGGCGATCCGCCTCGCCGATCGCGGCCTCCACCTGCTCGCGAAGCGAACGGGTCTCCCGGACGAGCTCGAGAAACTGCCGCATCAGCTCATCCCGCTTGTCCTTGAGCAGCTTGTGCCCGCGGGTAGCGGTGGAGAGCTGCTTTTTCAGACGGGTGAGCTCCATACGGGTCGGGTTGACATTCATCACAGCCATACCGGCACGCTCCTTGCTTTCCAGTTATCAGCCGGGGTAATACCGGTCGAGCATTTCGTCGCTGATACGCTTGAGCTCGCTGCGCGGCAGAATCGCGAGCAGCTTCCAGCCGAGCTCCAGTGTCTCCTCGATTGGGCGGTTGGAATCAAAGCCCTGCGAGACATATTCCTGCTCAAAGCGATCCGCAAATTCCGCATAGCGTTTGTCCATATCGGTCAGCGCCGCCTCACCGAGAATCACCATCAGCTCCTTCGCATCCTTGCCGCGGGCATAGGCCGCGAAGAGCTGATTCATCGTGCTCGCATGATCCTCCCGCGTGCGGCCCTTGCCGATGCCCTTGTCCTTCAGGCGCGACAGCGACGGCAACACGTCGATCGGCGGAATCACATTCTTGCGGTAGAGCTCGCGGCTGAGGATGATCTGTCCCTCGGTGATATAGCCGGTCAGATCAGGGATCGGATGGGTTTTGTCGTCCTCCGGCATCGACAGGATTGGAATCAGCGTGATCGAGCCGTCCCGCCCCTTCTGGCGTCCGGCGCGCTCATAGAGTGACGCGAGGTCGGTGTACATGTAGCCGGGATAGCCGCGGCGGCCCGGTACCTCCTTGCGCGCGGCGGAGACCTCCCGCAGCGCGTCGGCATAGTTGGTGATATCGGTCATGATGACCAGCACATGCATGCCCTGATCGAAGGCGAGATATTCGGCGGCGGTCAGCGCCATGCGCGGCGTCGCGATTCGTTCGATGGCGGGATCGTTCGCGAGGTTGACGAACATGACCGTGCGATCGAGTGCGCCGGTCTCACGGAAGGATTCGACAAAATAATTGGACTCCTCAAAGGTGATGCCCATCGCAGCGAAAACGACGGCAAAGGGCGTGTTGTCCCCCCGCACAGTCGCCTGACGGGCGATCTGCGCGGCGAGCTGGGCGTGCGGCAGGCCGGAGGCCGAGAAAATTGGCAGCTTCTGGCCGCGAACCAGTGTGTTCAGTCCGTCGATGGCTGAGACGCCGGTCTGGATGAATTCCTGCGGATAGTTGCGGGCCGCCGGGTTCATCGGCGTGCCGTTGACATCGAGCCGCTTTTCCGGAATCAGCGCCGGGCCGCCGTCCGGCGGACGGCCAAGCCCGTCGAACACGCGGGAAAGCATATCCGGCGAAACCGGCAGCTCCATCGAACGACCGAGAAACCGCACCTTCGAACCGGCCAGATTGATCCCGGCCGCGCTCTCAAAGAGCTGCACCAGTGCGTTGGTACCGTTGACCTCCAGCACCTTGCAGCGGCGCTTCTCGCCGCTCGGCAGCTCGATTTCCCCGAGCTCGTCATAGGTCACCTCTTCGACATCGCTGACCATCATCAGCGGGCCCGCGACCTCGCGTATGGTACGATATTCCTTCGGCATCAGTCTTCCTCCCTGCTCAGCGCGTCGCGGATCTCCTGATCCAGCTGCGCCATCGTCTGGGTATACTCCGCATCCGCCTGCTCCTCGGCGGCATATTTCAGACGGCCGATCCGCTCACGCGCGGGAAGCGCGACCAGTGCCCCGATCTCCGCTCCCTGCGAAAGCGCGTCCGCCGCCCGGTCATAATAACCGAGAATGGCGTTCATCATCAAACACTGCTTATGCAGCGAGGTATAGGTATCGGTCTCGTGGAATGCATTCTGGTGCAGATAGTCCTCGCGGATCGAGCGGGCCGCCTCCAGCTTGAGGCGATCGGACGCGGACAACGCGTCCATACCGACCAGCTTGACGATCTCCTCGAGCTCCGCCTCCTCCTGCAAAAGCGCCATCAGGCGGCCGCGCAGGTGATTCCAGTCGGCGTCCACATACTCCGCAAACCAGCCCGCGAGCTGGTCGGTATAGAGTGAATAGCTGGTCAGCCAGTTGATAGCCGGAAAATGCCGTTTATAGGCAAGCGAGGCGTCGAGGCCCCAGAAAACCTTGACAATCCGCAGCGTTGCCTGCGAAACCGGCTCCGAGATGTCGCCGCCGGGCGGCGACACGGCGCCGATTACCGACAGCGCGCCCTCCCGTTCCTCCGAGCCGTTGACGATTACGCGGCCCGCCCGCTCATAGAACTGCGCAAGACGGCTGCCGAGATAGGCCGGATAGCCCTCCTCGCCCGGCATTTCTTCCAGACGGCCGGACATCTCGCGCAGCGCCTCCGCCCAGCGGGAGGTCGAATCCGCCATCAGAGCCACCGTATATCCCATGTCGCGGAAATACTCCGCGATGGTGATGCCCTGTCTCTTATACACATCTGACGCTGCCGACGAAGCTAGAAGTGTA
>ERZ1026998.712-NODE-712-length-10354-cov-5.043305_pt1 | contig 10354 bp, 8 predicted proteins | sample MGYA00519288_ERZ1026998 | MGnify/ENA primary metagenome ERZ1026998 (study PRJEB26926, sample SAMN06164454) | human gut metagenome | biome: ENVO:00009003; feature: ENVO:2100002; material: ENVO:00002003 | host: Homo sapiens | place: USA | collected 2012 ...
TCTACACTTCTAGCTTCGTCGGCAGCGTCAGATGTGTATAAGAGACAGATGCTATACTGTGGCATTTTAGCGGCATACTAATACCGGGCGCGGCAGTTTCCGGGGCCGCAGGGAGGATAACCGATATGCGTCTGCTTGTGATCGACGGAAACAGTATTATGAATCGGGCCTATTACGGCATCAAACTGCTGTCCACCAGAGACGGCCGGTTTACCAACGCTATTGTAGGTTTTTTGAATATTCTCGGCCGGCTGCGGGAGACGGTACAGCCGGAGGGGATTGCGGTTGCGTTTGACGTGCATGCCCCGACGTTCCGCCATCTGCAATATGCCGATTACAAGGCGGGGCGAAAAAAAACACCGGATGAATTGTTGCAGCAGATGCCGGTGATGAAGGAACTGCTTGAGCTGATGGGAATCACCGTTGTAGAGCAGGCCGGCTATGAGGCGGACGATATTCTCGGAACCCTTGCTCGTGCCGCTGTCCGGCAGAAAAGCGACTGCTTTCTCGCCACCGGTGACCGCGATGCGCTGCAACTGGTGGATGAGCAGGTTTCCGTGCTGCTCGCGGCCACCAAAATGGGGCGGCCGGAGACGACGCTTTATGATCCCGCGGCGATTCGCGAAAAATACGGCCTGGCCCCGGAACGGCTGATTGATCTCAAAGCGCTGATGGGCGACGCGAGCGACAATATCCCGGGTGTACCCGGCATCGGTGAAAAGACCGCCCTCGAGCTGCTGCACGGGTTCGGCAGTCTGGATGCGCTGTATGCGGCGCTGGATGACGGGACGGCAGAACTCCGCCCGGCGGTCCGGCAGAAGCTGTTGGATGGGCGCGACAGCGCTGAATTGAGCCGCTCGCTCGGCACCATCTGCTGCGAGGCACCGGTCGAAACCGATCTCGCAGCCTATCGTCTGCGGGAGCCCAACCGGGAGCTGCTGGCACAGCGGATGGCTGGACTGGAGCTGTTCCGTCTGATGGAGAAATGGGGGCTGGACGACGTGCCGACAGCGTCACCGGAGGCTGCCGCTGCTCCTGTTGTTTTGCTGGAAAATACAGAGGCTGCGGAGACGGTTGTCGCGGCCGGGCGGCAAGGCGTTCTGGATGTGCTGCTCCGGACGGCGGACGGCACGGCGGAGCTGCTGCTTGCGGCGGGCGGAAGAGCCTGTCGTGTTCCGGAGGGGCATCCCGCCTTTTCGCAGGCACTGGAGGCGCTCTGTGACAGCGGCGTTCGCAAACGGACGCATGGCTTCAAAGAGCTGTGCGCCTGGCTGCTCGGGCAGGCGCATCGGCCGGCCGGTTTTGAAATGGACACGCTGCTGGCCGCTTACCTGCTCAACCCGCTTGCCAGTGAGTATACGCTCTCCCGGCTTGCACAGGAATATGGTTTGCCCCGTCCGGATATGGCGGACGAGGGCGTGGCGGAGGCGGCCCTGTTGTCCCCACTCGCCGACCGGCTGTCCGCTGAACTCGGCGAACGGGGGATGAATACGCTGCTGACCAGTATGGAACTGCCGCTCGCGCTTGTACTGGCGGATATGGAGCGATTGGGCTTTGCGGTCGACCGCGAGGGAATCTCCGCCTTCGGCGAATCGCTGCAAACGGATATCGATCGGCTGCAACAGGCGATCTGGAAGGCGGTCGGCTATGAATTCAACCTCAACTCCCCGAAGCAGCTGGCCCGGGCGCTGTTTGAGGATCTCGGGCTGCCGACCGGGAAAAAGACGAAGTCCGGCTATTCCACCAGCGCCGACGTGCTCGAACGGCTGAAAAGCGTCCATCCGGCGGTGGCCATGCTGCTCGAATACCGGACACTGGCCAAGCTGAAATCCACTTATTGCGACGGGCTTTTGAAGGTGATCGGCACGGATGGCCGTATTCATTCCTCTTTTAATCAGACTGAAACCCGAACAGGCCGCATCTCCTCCACCGAACCGAACCTGCAGAACATCCCGGTGCGGCAGCCGCTCGGCAGGGAGCTCCGCCGGTTTTTCCGGGCGGCAGACGACTGGGTGCTGATCGATGCCGACTATTCCCAGATTGAGCTGCGGGTGCTGGCGCATATGGCCGATGAGGCGACTATGAAGGACGCCTTCAACACGGGAGACGATATCCACCGCATTACCGCTTCGCAGGTATTTGGTGTGCCGGAGGAGCTGGTGACGCCGCTGATGCGTTCCCAGGCCAAGGCGGTCAACTTCGGGATTATCTACGGTATCGGCCCCCATTCGCTTTCGGAGGATATCGGTGTGAGCTATGCCGATGCCAAAGCCTATATCGACGGCTATCTCGCGCATTACAGTGCGGTTGCAGGCTTTATGCAGCGGATGGTTGAGGATGCGAAGCGTACCGGCTATGCCGAGACGCTTTTTGGAAGACGGCGCCCGCTGCCGGAGCTGCGCGCTTCGAACGCTGTTACCCGCTCATTTGGCGAACGGGTGGCACGCAATGCACCGATCCAGGGGACAGCCGCCGATATTATCAAGCGCGCCATGATCCAGGTGCACGAGCGGCTGCGGGCAGAGGGTCTGCGCGCCCGCCTGATTTTGCAGGTGCATGACGAGCTGATTGTCGAGGCGCCCCGGGAGGAAGTGGAGCGAGCTGCCGCCATTCTGCAGGAAGAAATGGAGCGCGCGGCCTCTCTCAGCGTGCGGCTGGCTGTGGATGTCCACAGCGGCGAGAGCTGGTATGATGCCAAGGGATAGGCTTATATGCACGGGATTCGGTGTTTCTATACATTCCCGCGGGAAATAATCTGTGTATATTGTCGAATTGCCTTGTTGACAAACGATAATATACCGGATTATAATAGCTCTAAGTGTATATCTAATAAATATTTGCTCGGATCATTCAAAAAAGGGATTTCCAAAACAGGAGGATATCCGGCTGAACAGACAGTTTCAGCCCCGGGTTTTGTGCCTTGGCGCCGGAAAAGCCGAAAACGGCACAGTGTCCCGGTCTCCGTGAGAAAGGAATGGTTATAGCCATGAAACTGCAATTGGACGAGGCTGTCAGAAAAGCCGCTGAAGCGCCCTATGATTACGTGATTGCGGGAAGCGGCCTTTTCGGTTCGGTTTTTGCACATGAGGCGACCCGCCGCGGCAGGCGCTGCCTGGTCGTGGAGAAGCGTGCGCACACAGGCGGCAATATTCACTGCGAGCGGGTGGAGGATATCATTGTGCACGCCTACGGTGCACACATCTTCCACACTAAGAATAAGGCCGTCTGGGAATATGTGAACGCGCTGGTGGAGTTCAACCGGTTTACCAACTCGCCTGTCGCGAATTTCCATGGGGAAATCTATAACATGCCCTTTAATATGAATACTTTTAATAAGATGTGGGGTGTCGCGACGCCTGCTGAGGCGGAGGCGATCATCGAGCAGCAGCGCGCCGAGGTGACGGATACGCCCCGCAATCTGGAGGAACAGGCGATTCGGCTGGTCGGCCGGGATATCTATGAAAAGCTGATCAAGGGCTATACCGAAAAGCAGTGGGGGCGCGACTGCACCGAGCTGCCGGCCTTCATCATTCGCCGCCTGCCGGTCCGCTACACCTATGACAACAACTATTTTAACGATCCCTATCAGGGGATTCCGGTCGACGGCTATGATGCGATCATTGACCGGCTGCTGGAGGGCAGCGACGTGGTGCTCGGCGTGGATTACAACGAGCATCGGGACGAGCTCTCCGGCTGTGCCGGCCGCGTGGTCTATACCGGCACCATCGACTCCTACTTTGGCTATCGCTTCGGCAAGCTCGAATACCGCAGCCTGCGGTTTGAAAACGAGCTGCTCGACGAGCCGAACTATCAGGGCGTTGCGGTTGTGAATTACACCGATCGCGAGACGCCCTATACCCGCGTCATCGAGCACAAGCATTTCGCCTTCGGCACCCAGCCCAAGACGGTCGTCACGCGGGAATATCCCGTGACATTCGTCGAAGGAATGGAGCCTTATTATCCGGTCAACGACGACAAAAACGGCGCGCTCTACCAGCAGTACAGTGCGCTCGCTGCCGCCGAGCCGCAGGTGATTTTCGGCGGGCGGCTGGCCGAGTACAAATATTACGACATGGATATGGTGATTGCCTCTGCCCTGCAGGCGGTCGAACGCGAGTTTGGAGACGGTGAATAACCCCGGAGGAGATAGACGATGAACGACATCAAAATCAGCGTGATTATGCCGGTCTACAATGTGGAGAACTATGTCGGCCGTGCCATTGAGAGCATTCAGAAGCAGACGCTTACTGATTGGGAATTTTGGATTGTGGACGACGGCACGCCGGACAACAGCGGGAAAATTTGCGATGAATACGCTGCTGCGGACAGCCGTCTGCATGTGATCCACAAGGAAAACGGCGGTGCGCCGAGCGCCCGCAACATCGCGATCGACAAGGCCATGGGCAAATATCTTTATTTTATGGATTCCGACGACTGGGCGGAACCCACTATGCTCGAGGATATGTATACCCTCGCGGAGCGTCACGATGCGCAGCTGGTGGTGACCGGCTTTTATACGGATACATACTACAGCGATACCGAGTATGTTACGACGGTGCAGTCCCAGCCGGATCAGGTTTTTGCGAGCCAGCGCGAGTTTCGTGAGCAGGCTTACCGCCTGTTCGACAGCAACCTGCTGTACACGCCGTGGAACAAGCTGTATCTCGCGGACTATCTGCGGGAGAAGAATCTGAAGTTTCCGCAGACCTTCTGGGACGATTTCCCCTTCAACCTCAGCGTTCTGCGCGATGTCGGGCGGGTGGTGGTCTCTTCTGAGAAATACTATCATTTCATTCGCGCGCGTGCCGAGTCGGAGACGGCCAAATACCGTGCCAACATGTATGAGAAGCGGGAGGAGGAGCACGGCTGGATGCTCGATCTCTACGCGCATTGGGGCGTTTCAGACGAGAACAGCCGCGAGATGCTGCAACGCCGCTATATCGAGCGGATCATCGGCTGCATCGAAAATCTTACCAATCCGAACTGCACGCTGTCCCCGGCGGAGAAGAAGGCCGAGATTCGGCAGATGATCTCCACCGACCGCGCGCGGGAGGCGGTTCGCATTGCCCGGCCGAAATCGGCCATGATGCGGTTGCTGCTCATCCCGGTGAAGCATCGCTGGGCGTCGCTTGCCTATCTGGAGGGGCGGTATATTTCCCGCGTCAAGTCCTCGAATACCAAACGCTTTGCCACGCTGAAAGCGCGCCGGTAAGGCAGGCTTTCCGGAAAGAAGGAAAAAACCGATAGGAATGGACATATCTATGAAACCGTTCATCAGTGTTGTCATGCCGGTATACAATGTGGAGAAGCATCTTGAGAAGGCGGCCGGCAGCTTTCTCTCACAGACATTTGCGGATTTCGAGCTGATTCTCGTCGACGACTGCTCCCCGGACGGCAGCGGCGCGATCTGCGACCGGCTGGCGGAATCGGATCCGCGGGTACGGGTGCTGCATCTGCCGCAGAACGGCGGTCTGAGCAACGCGCGCAACAGCGGGATGGACATCGCCGAGGGGCGCTATCTCTGCTTTGCCGACTCCGACGACTATGTCGAGCCGGATCTGCTGGAAACGCTGCGCCGTGCGCTGGAGCGGCATCCGGTGCAGCTGATCGTTTTCGGCATCCAGGAGGATTACTACAACGATCAGGATCAGCTATCCTCGACGGAGGTTGTGCGCTATCCCGAGACGCTCTGCCGGACGGCGGAGGAGGTGCACGCCCATATTGTGCATCTCGAGGAGCACACGCTTTATGGCTATGCTTATAACAAGCTTTACGATCTCGAACAGCTTCGCGCCTCCGGCGTCCGGTTCCAAACCATCACGCTGATCGAGGATATCCTGTTCAACGTGGCCTATTGCCAGCAGATTTCCTCCATGATGGTGTTGGATTTCACGCCGTATCACTACGGCAAGCGGCTGGATAACAGCCTTACCTCCAAATTCCTGCCGGACTATTTTACACTTGTTTCCCAGCGGGTACAGGCGGTATTTGACCAGTACAGCAGCTGGAATGCCTGTGATGATGAAGTTCGACGGATTCTTGGAAACATCTATGTACGCTATATTTTTTCTGCGTTGCAGCGAAACTGCGATCCGCGCGCGAATATGACCCATGTGGATCGGAAGCAATGGCTGCGCGCGCTGTATGAGCAGCCGCTTTATCGTGAGCTGCTGCCGCATGCCGCACCGGACAGTCGGCTGGTGCGGACGATGAGCGGCCTTTTGCGTTCCCGGCGGACCGGGCTCTGTCTCGCGGCGGGACGCGTGATTTATCTGGTCAAAACCCGGCTGCCCATGCTGTTCGCACGGGTCAAGCACAACCGGTAAGCCCCCTGGCTGGAGGAGGAAACGGGATGAAAATTTTATCGGTCGCGATCGCGGCCTACAATGTGGAGAAATATCTGGACAAATGCCTCACGTCGTTTGCCGATGAACGGCTTTGCGACGGGCTGGAGGTGCTGGTTGTCAACGACGGCTCCAGGGATCGCACCCCCGAGATCGCGGAAGACTATGTCCGGCGCTATCCGGCGATTTTCCGCCTGATCAACAAGGAAAACGGCGGCCATGGCTCCGCCGTCAACGCCGGTATCGAACAGGCAACCGGCAAGTATTTCCGTGTGGTCGACGGCGACGACTGGGTCAATACCGATGACCTCGTCCGGTTGATCGACCGTATGCGGGAGCTCGACACGGATCTCGTGGTCGACCAGCGGACCACCGTGCATATGGTGACCGGCGAGGAGGTATTCCTGCCGCTGCCGAAGGGGACGCCGTTTGAACAGACGGTGGAATTCCTCGATCACAACGGTCCGGATATCTGCGATTTTTATCATATGCACACCGTTTCCGCCAAACTGTCGTTGCTGCATGAGCAAGGCATCCGGCTGCGGGAGCATATCTTCTATGTGGATTACGAATATGTGCTTAAGACGACGGCGAGCAGCCGCACGGTGACCTTTCTCGATCTCGACGTCTATCGTTATCTCATCGGCAACAGCGCACAGAGCGTTGACAGCCAGAATTATGTGCGCCGGATCAGCCATCACGAGCAGGTAGTACGTGAGCTGCTCCGCTATGCGACGGAGAGCGGTTTTGAGGGTCGGATGAAGGCCTATGTCGACCATCGGGTCGCGCTGATTCTCAACACGCATTTTACCATTGCGCTGATCTATAACAAAGACCGGAAGCAGGGTGCCGCACAGGCAAAAGCGTTCCGCGCTTTCCTGCAAAAGGAGTATCCAGCCTTCTATCGGCTGTCCGCCCGCCGCTATCGTCAGGCGCGGATTCTGCATGCGCTTGGAGTGGATTATGACCGGTTGCAGATGCTGATGGGCCGCGGCGGCCGGAAGGCCGGTTGAGCCTGCGCGTCAACAGAAGAAAGGGCGGATTGTTCGCAATGCCACAGGTTTCCATCGTAGTTCCGGTCTATAACTGCGAAAGCTATATGGAGCGGAGCCTCGATTCGATTCTGTCACAGAGTTATTCGGATTTTGAGTTGATTCTCGTCAATGACGGTTCCACAGACGGCAGTGGTGCGATCTGCGACCGGGTGGCGGAGCGGGACAGCCGTGTGCGCGTGATCCATAAAGAAAACGGTGGAGCGGGCAGCGCGCGTAATGCCGGTATCGAAGCTGCCGAAGGGCTGTATATTCTGTTCCCCGACGCGGATGACTACTACGAGCCGGATATGCTCCGTACCATGCTTGAGGCCGAGGAGAAAACAGAAGCCGACCTCGTGATCTGCGGCTATCACTGCTTTGATGAAAAGGGTCCCTGCGAGGATGTTGTGCCGGAGGCCCGGCTGCTTGAGACTGCGGCGGATGTCCGTCAGTTTTTTACCGGCCTTTTTCCGCACGGCCTGGTCGGTTATCCCTGGAACAAGCTCTATAAAAAAGAGATGATTGACCGGTTTGGACTGCGGTTTACGGATATGCGCCGTTTTCAGGACGGTGTTTTCAATCTGGCCTATTTCGAGCATGTCGAAACCTGCTGTGTACTGGATCAGGCGCTCTATCACTATCGGGTTAACAATATCGCAGGTATTTTCCGCAAATTTCCCGGCAATATTTTTGATCTCCTCTGTGAGATCACCGACGCGTATTATGATAAGCTCGATGAATGGCAGCTGCGCGACAGCCGCGCGGAGCGGGAGATATTGCCTTTTTTTCTCAACGGCATCGTCAGCTGTGTCGACAGCATGTACAGTCCGCAGTGGGGCTTTTCTCATCGGCAGCGGAAGGAGTATCTCCGGATGCTGGCGGACAATGAAACGGTGCGCTACTGTACGGCCAAACGGCCGGAGACGCTCGGCCGCTATGCTGCTCTGGTGGTGGAACTGCTGGAGAAACGGCGCATTCGTTCGCTGCTGGCTCTCGGCCGCTGCAAGGTTTTGCTCAAACAATACGGGAACGGTCTGTTCCGCAAGCTGAAGGGGGTGTCTGCACGATGAAGGCACTGGTCAAACGTTTTTGCGACAGTATACTGTTTAACATGCTGCTGCTCAAGCTGGTTTTTATTATCACCACACTGTTTACCGCCATGCCGTTTGTGCATGATCGCATCGGCCCGTATGTGAAGATTCTGCTGGTCTGGGGCGCCGTCATTCTGCTGCATGATCTGCTGACCAGACGGATTTGTCTGAAAAGCCGCTATACCGGCTTTTTCATTCTGTTTACAGCCGCCTATGCGGTATCGGTGCTGCTCAACCGACAGCTGAATTTTTCCGCGAATGTCGGGCAGCTTGCTTATATGGTGCTGTTTTTGTTCGGCTTTGCCGCCTATGACTTCCAGCGGGATCGCGAGGAGGTTCGACGGGAGCTGCAGCTGCTGACCAATGCCTTTCTGATTGTGTCGTTTGTGCTGTCGCTGTGCTGTTTTGCGCTGTATCTGTTCTCCGTGAGTTACCAGTATACGCTGACGACCGGCCCGGCGGCGGGAGATATCGTTTATCTCGGCATCTGCCAGAACCGGCTCTGGGGTCTCTATAACGCCAATACCGGTGCGACGCTCAATATGATCTCCTGTGCGCTCAGTATGATGATGCTGGCTGCGGGACAGCTCCCACGCGGCAGGAAGGTGTTCTACTGGGTCAACCTGGTGGTGCAGTATATTTGTCTGATACTGACCCTCAGCCGCACCTCCTGGTATATGTTTGTCGTTTTCTGTGCGCTCTTTGTGTTTTTCGTCTGGCCGAAATCCGCCGGGCGAAGGACTGCGACAACCGCTTTGCGGGGAGCGGCTGCGCTGTTGGCCGGTGTCCTTGTATTCTTCTCGACGATTCCGGCGAAGTTTGTGCTGTCCTATGCGCCGTCCTATATCTCTCAGATACAGAGCGCGCTGGACAATACGGATACGACGGAAACGCCTGCGCGTCCGTCGCCCAAGCCTCTCAATCGGGATGAGGAGCAGATGCCGGAAGACAGCGGTCCCTTTAATGGGCGGACACAGCTCTGGAAGGGTGGCCTCCGCGCGTTTATGGAGCGGCCCATTTTCGGCACGACCCGCGAAAATATTCCGGTGTATGCGGAGGAATATGTGGCGGAGCATTGGCGTGCCAATCTCCGGCGCGGGGGATTGCACAATATTGCCGTCACGGTGCTGGTCAGCTCGGGGCTTGTCGGTTTTGTCATTTTGAGTGCCTTTGTGCTGCTTGCCGGTGTGCGGATGCTGAAGGCCGCCTGGAAGCACAGGGGTGATAGGGACAGTGTTATGATGAATGCACTGATTCTGCTGCTGCTCTGTGTGCTGGGCATCGAGATGTTTGAAGCGCGTATTTGCTATACCGTATCGATTTTCAGCGTGATGTTCTGGACTCTTGCGGGGTATGCTCTCTGCCTGACGGATATGACGGAGCCGGAAAAGGCGGCGCGGCAGGGATTTTCCGCGCGCGTGGCAAGACTTTTGACCCGTTTTTTCCACAAAAAGCCGACGGCCTGAAGCGGGCAGAAGCCGCTGGAAAAAGCTTGCTTTTCAGGCAGGAATTCACTTGAGTATTCCTCTCCTCAAAAACCAGAATAATGAATGCAAACGCAATCAAAATTTATTAACCGGCGGACATCGCCGAAGATTTTGAGGAGAGTAAACGTTATGGCTAAGAACAAGTCTATGGTTCCGGAAGCGCGCGAGGGTCTCGATCGTTTTAAGATGGAAGCTGCCAACGAGGTTGGCGTGAACCTGAAGCAGGGTTACAACGGCGACCTGACCTCCCGCGAGGCCGGTTCCGTGGGCGGCCAGATGGTCAAGAAGATGATCGAGTCCTACGAGAAGAACCTGTAAGCGTCTGCGCAGAAGGAACTTCTCTGGAAAAAGGAAGAGCGGACGGCCGTCCGCTCTTCCTTTTTTGCACAGGATATGCT
>ERZ1026998.714-NODE-714-length-10335-cov-3.257782_pt1 | contig 10335 bp, 8 predicted proteins | sample MGYA00519288_ERZ1026998 | MGnify/ENA primary metagenome ERZ1026998 (study PRJEB26926, sample SAMN06164454) | human gut metagenome | biome: ENVO:00009003; feature: ENVO:2100002; material: ENVO:00002003 | host: Homo sapiens | place: USA | collected 2012 ...
CGGGAGTGCAACGCAGCGTAGCAGCGCTACGCTAAGTGGAACGACCGGACGCCTGAGGGGAAAAGACGCAAGCAGCTGGCACAGGCGAATCTGGAAAGAGTATCATTTCCCACCTCATATTCTACCCAATTTGCCGCCATTTTGCAAGAGGTTGCACAGGATTTCCATCACTTTTGACACTTTTTTGACGCTTTTTTTGAAGTTTTCTCATCCGTTCCCCTCTTCTTGCCCCCTGTACCAATAAGAAAAGGGGAATTTCTCGTCCGTGATGTCCAGCTGCTTGATGTTCGGATTTCCATTTTTATCTATATCGAGATTGCCATACTCATCGTATGTCCCATACGGACTGAATCCGCCGCCGCCTTCACTGTTTAAGAATGATAACGATTTGCAGAACACCCCGTCTACAATTTCCACTTTTTCATCAAATGACATCCCGTAGCGGTAGGTCATGCCGTCGGTGCAGCGCAGGACGATTGTCGGAACGCGCGCCTTGCCGCTCCAGTAAAGATTGCTGTCCTCCAGCGTCTGCACGACGCTCCATGTGCCGTGATAAGGCTGTGCGCCTGCTATGTCCGAGGTGTAGAATCGCCCATCCGCGTCCAAACGGAGATACCAGTACCAGATTTCGCTGCCGCCGTCAAACTGCCAGCTGCCGACGATTTTTGCCTCCTCGTCCGGCAGTTCCACGTCATCAAACACCACGTCACGCTGCGGCACGAAGCCACGGGTGATTTTGCCGTCTACCGTCGCTTCAACGTAGATATACGCCCAGCCGCTCGGATGGCTCAATGCCGTCAGCTTCGTCCCGGCAGGCAGTTCCGCCTGATGATATTCGCTGACGTTCGGGTCGTCGGTCAGATAGGTGTCATATGCCGTCAGCATCGGCACGCGCACAAGATCTTCCGTCGTCTCGTCGCCGTGATTGCCTAACTGCGCCCAGCCAAAGCGGCTTGTCCGCAAACTGACGCGGTACTCAATCAGCGACCAGTCGCCCACGGTGAGGTACAAATTATAATCGTCGCCCGTGCTGACAGACGCTTTGCCCTTCGCCGCGCGGTAGGAGGACGTGTCCGGCGCGGAATACACGGCGTAGGACTTTTTGCCGCTCGTCTGCCCCGAAACCACCTGCGGATACAAATAGGCGAGGTATTGCAGCCCTTTGTTCGCTTCGTTGATGCGCCGAACGTCGTCCGGTCCGCGTTTCGGCATGTTGTGGATATTGAAGTTCTCCAGCGTGACCTCCACCGCCCACACGGCATTGTCATCGCCCAGCGTCACCAGATAAAAATATTCTGCCTGCCGCTCTACCGTCACGCCGCCCATCTGCGCTTCCGTCAGCGTGTAAACGGCGCCTCCCTCATTGTTGTGCTGCAGCTCAAAATAGTACCTTTCGTCAATATCCGGGTACGCCAACTCAAAGCCATTCTTTGTGCGCGTGATTTTGGGATAACCCGTCTCGTCCAATTCCGACGGCTGATAGACCGCGGTCGTCGAGAAGATGGCGTCCTTCCAGCCGTCTTTCACCTCATCCACCGCGATCAGCTGATTGTGATAGCGGCTGGTCAGAATCGTGTGGGTCGTGGCGGCTTTTCTGTTGTAATCGCTCACCAAGCCGGTATACTCGTCGTAGTCATGTGTCTGCTCCACCATCGCCAGCAATTGCCCGTTCAGATTCCAGCTGTTTGCGGATGCGGCGGGCAGTGTCACAGCCAGCGTCAAGCACAAAATCAGCAGTATCCGCAGTTTCTTCATATTCTCCACATATCCTTTTGCTCAATATCCCAAAATACTAAAGAACAGCCGAGCAAACCAGCCGATAATATCATCGGTATACACCCAATCGCCGTCTGCTCCATCCGGCACATAACTCCTGCCTGTTTCGTTGGTCGAAAGGCTCAAATAAATGCTCCAAGCGCCCGGCATGATTTTCTCTTTCTCCACCTGAATCCCATAGCGGGACACCGTGCCGTCCGTTCCGCGCAGGACGATGGTGGGAATGTCGCCCCGCCAGTAGAGATTGCTCCCCACCGGGGTCTGCACGATAGACCAAGTGCCGCTGCACGTCCTCTCGCCATCATCATCCGCGGCGGAAAAATTCCCATCTGCATCCAGCTGGAAATCATCGTACCAGCCGCCGCCGCCTTTGGCGCGCCAATGCCCGACAAACTCCGCCATCAATTCCGGCTGCTCCACATCGTCGAATATCACATCCCGCTGCGGCACAAACCCGTACAGCGTTTCGCCGTCCACTTCCGCTTCGACGTACACATACGCCCAGCCGCAGTAACCCAGCGCCGTCAGTTTCGTTCCGGCGGGCAGTTCCGCCTGATGTACTTCGCTGACATGCGGGTCATCCGTGAGATAGGTGCCGCACACCGTCTGAATCGGCACATGCCGCCATTCTTGGCGGATTTCCTTGACGCCGTCCTTCCGCACATTTGCAAAGCGCTGCAAGCCGCAAGCCATTTCGTTCATCCGCCGAACATCCGCTGTGCCGCGGGGCATTTGGTGGATATTGAAGTCCGCCAGCGTGACCATTTTCGACCAGACCGCGCCGTCTTCGCCCTGCGTCACCAGATAGCCGAAATTCTCCCGCTTTGTGACCACTATGTCACCCATTTTCGCAAAGACAAGCGTGTAGATTGGATGATTCGTGCTGTCATGGCGCAACGCAAAGCGGTAGACTTCCCCCGCTTCCGGATACGCCAGCTCAAAGCCGTCTTCCGTCCGCGTGAGCGTCGGCACGCCATACCCTTCCGACAGCTGATAGACGGCGTTTGTCGAGACGACGGCACTTTCCCAGCCGTTTTCCTGTTTTGCCGCTGCAATCAGCTGATAATGTGCTCCGCTGGCTATGATGATACGGGCATCTTCGGCATCCGCGCGGCAGTCATCAGCCAGAACGGCGTCATCCGGCGAATTCAGCACGAGGGACAGCACGTTGCCGAGCAATTCGCTCGCAGACGCGGCATTCATCATCAGCGCCATCATCAGCGGCAAAATCAGCAGAATCCACCGTTTCTTCATCGTTCGCAGCTCCTTTGCATTATTGAATCGGCAGCGTCATTTGGCGCACGCTTCCGTCCGCCGTTGCCACCCAATTGCCGTATCTGTCCACCGCGCCATAGGGGACGTAGGTGCATCCGCCCTCCCCGTAGGCGAGATTCACCAGCGGCAGGGTGAGCCCTTCGCCATCCTCCTCCGTTGTGGACACGATATAGTCCACGCCGACGCGCATTGTCATGCTGTCGCTGTAATTCAGCGCCAGGATGCTTTCTGTCGAAATCCAGAGGTTGTCCTCCCCAGCCATCGGATTCCGCACCACGCACCACGTTCCGCCGTAGGGCTGTGCGCCGTCGTCATCCGAGCAGTAGAAGCGTCCGTCCGCATCCAGCCGGAGATAGAAATAGCCGATTTCGCTACCGGAATACAGATACCAGCTTCCGACATATTTCGCCGCTTCGTCCGGCTGTTCCACATCGTCAATCACCACGTCGCGCCGCGGCACAAACCCGCACATCGGCTTGCCGTCCACCGTCGCTTCTACGTAGGCATATGCCCAGTCGTCGCTCACGCCCAGCAGATACCACATCGTCAGCTTCGTCCCGGCGGGCAGTTCCGCCTGATGGTACTCGCTGACGTGCGGATCGTCGGTCAGGTAGGTGTCATACGCCGTCAGCATCGGGATATGCAGGCGCTGGCTCTGGGTCGGCTGACCAATCTTTACCCAGCCAAAGCGGCTTGTCCGCAGGCTGACGCGGTATTCAATCAGCGACCAGTCTCCTTCGGTGCAATACAGGCGATACTCATCCCCCGTGCTGAACGACGCTTTCCCCTTCGCCGCGCGGGACGCCTCCGTACTCGGCGCGGCATAGACCGGGTACGACTGCTTGCCGCTTTTCTTCCCCGGAACATTCTGCGCGCCAATCCAGCCCACAACGTCGTAATTCTCGTACAGCGCCATGCTGCTGTATACATCGCGCATCCGCCGCACGTCGCCCACGCCGCGGCGGGGCATATTGTGGATGTTGAAGTTTTCCAGCGTGACTTCCGTCACCCACATTGCGCTGTCTTCGCCCTGCGTTACCAGATAGCGGTAGGATTCCTGCCGCTCCACCTCCACGCCGCCCATCTTCGCATACGTCAGCGTATACGCTGTTTCGCCCCGGTCATTGTTGATGCGCTCAAAGCGATACAGTTCTTTCACCTTCGGATACGCCAACTCAAAGCCGTTATTGATGCGCGCGAGCTTCGGCTTCCCGGATGTGCTCTGCTCCGACGGCTGATAAACGGCGGTCGTCGAATAAATCACGCCCTCCCAACCGTCTGCGCCCTTTTCCGCCGCAATCAGCTGATTGTGATAGCGGCTCTGCATGATGATGCGCGCGCTATTCTCCTTCCGCGCATAATCATCCGCCAAATGATAATAGTCGTCATAATCATTCGTGTTCGACACAAGCGGCACCAAGGCCTCGGGCAAGCCCCAGCCGTTCGCGGAGGAAACAGGCATTACCATCATCATCAAGGGCAAAATCAGCAGAATCCACCGTTTCTTCATCGTTCTCAGCTCCTTTGGAGGTATTTCCCTACCTAAATAAACGCATCAAGGCGCAGTTTCCCTGCGAAGTACCAAAAATCTTGAAAAATGTTCTGCCAGTTCATTCTGAATCCATCTTTCTATGGTATGATGGCGGACGCAAACAGAAAAGGAGGGATTGAAACCCATGCTACGGATTTTGAAACACCTCAGGTGGAAAGAGTGGCTGCTCGTCGCCGCCTGTGTAGTGCTGATTGTGGGGCAGGTGCAGCTTGACTTGGCCCTGCCTGATTATATGTCGGAAATCACCCGTCTGGTGCAGACGGAGGGCAGCCAGATGAGCGATATCCTGCTCGCAGGGGGCAAGATGCTGCTGTGCGCGCTGGGGTCAATGCTGCTGACGGTCTGCACGACATTCTTTACCGCACAGATTGCATCACGCTTCTCCGCACGGCTGCGCGGCGAAATGTACCGCAAGGTGGTCGGCTTCTCAAACGAGGAAATCAACCGTTTCTCCACAGCCAGCCTGATTACCCGCACGACCAACGACATTTCACAGCTGCAAATGTTTTTCTCCTTCGGGATGCAGTCGCTGATTAAAGCGCCGATTATGGCATTCATTGCCGTGGGCAAAATTAGCACGAAGAGCTGGGAATGGTCGCTGCTGACAGGCGGCGTGATTGCGTTCGTGTGCGTACTGCTGGTGTTCATCATGCTCTACGCCGTGCCGCGCATGAAGAAAATGCAGACGCTGACGGACAACCTGAACCGCATCACACGTGAGAACCTGACGGGCTTGCAGGTCGTCCGCGCCTACAACGCGGAAAACTATCAGGAGGGCAAATTCGCCAAGGCAAACGAGGAAATGACCCGCAACAGCCAGCAGGCGAACATCGCCATGTCCGTCATGAATCCGGGCATGAATCTGGCGATGAACGGCTTGACGCTGGGCATCTACTGGATCGGTGCGGCGCTCATCAGCGCAATTTCGCTCACGTCGCCCGCCGCGATGATGGAACGCATTGGGTTGTTCTCGGACATGGTGGTCTTTATGCAGTACGCGATGCAGGTCATCATGGCGTTCCTGATGCTGGTGATGATTTTCGTCATGCTGCCGCGCGTGACTGTTTCCGCGAGCCGCGTCAATGAGGTGCTGGACACGAAGGCACGCATTGTGGACGGTAAGGAAACGCAGGGCAAGCCCGGAATGAAGGGCGAAATTGAGTTCCGCGACGTCTCCTTCCGCTATCCCGATGCCGACGGCGACACCATCCACCACATCTCCTTCACCGCACATCACGGACAGACGGTTGCCCTCATCGGCGCGACGGGCTGCGGCAAGAGCAGCATCATCAACCTGATTCCGCGCCTGTACGATGCAACAAGCGGGCAGGTGCTGGTAGACGGCGTGGATGTGCGCAAGTATACGCAGGACGCCCTGCGCAGCAAGATCGGCTTTGTGCCGCAGAAGGCGTTCCTGTTCTCCGGCACGGTCAGCAGCAACGTCGGCTACGGCGAGGACAATGCGTCGGGCGCTGCCATCCGCAAGGCGGTTGCTGTCGCGCAGGCGGCGGAATTTGTCGAATCCCCGGAGGTCGGGTATTCCGGCACGGTCGCGCAGGGCGGCTCGAACTTCTCCGGCGGGCAGAAGCAGCGTTTGTCCATTGCCCGCGCAGTGGCGCGCGACCCGGAAATCCTCGTCTTTGACGACTCCTTCTCCGCGCTGGACTATCGGACCGACCGCGCGCTCCGCGCCGGTCTCGCCTCCCGCCTCGGAGACACCACCTGTCTGATCGTCGCCCAGCGGATCGGCACGATCCGCCACGCCGACCGGATTGTGGTGCTCGACGAGGGACACGCAGTCGGCATCGGCACCCACGAAGAGCTGATGGAAACCTGCCCGGTCTATCGCGAGATCGCGATGTCACAGCTGTCCGCCGAAGAGCTCGGCGCATAAGGAGGAGACACAGCATGAAATCCAAAACCAAAAGCAGCGTCGGCGCTGTGACCCGCCGCCTGCTCACCTATTCCAGCAGCCTGAAGGTCCCGATGGCGGTCGCCATGATCCTCGCGGCGCTCGGCGCCGTTCTGACCATCATCGGCCCGGATCAGCTCAGCAAAATCACCGATCTCATCTCGGAGGCGCTGTACGGCGCCGTGGATATGGCGGCGATCGCCCGCATCGGCGTCGTTCTCGCCGCGATCTACCTGCTCAGCTCCCTCTTCACCTATATCCAGCACTACATCATGGCGACCGTGACGCTGAAGCTCTCGCGGCAGCTGCGCGGCGATCTGTCGCAGAAGATCAACCGGGTTCCGCTCCAGTATTTCAGCGGCGCCTCCCACGGCGACATCCTCAGCTGCATGACCAACGATGTCAGTACGCTGCAACAGGCGCTGTCCAACAGCCTGCCCTCGATGATCAGCGCGCTCGCACAGTTTGTCGGCTGCCTGATCATGATGTTTGTGACCGAATGGCGGATGGCGCTGTCGGCGATCGGCGCGACGCTGCTCGGCCTCGTCATCATGATGCTCATCATGTCGCGCTCGCAGAAATATTTCGTCGACCGCCAGCAGAGCCTCGGCCGCCTCAACGGCTATATCGAGGAGATGTATTCCGGTCACGACGTCGTGCGGATCTCCCGCGCAGGCGACCGGATCAAGGAGACGTTCGGCGGCCTGAACCGCGCGGTGTATGAGGCGAACTGGAAATCCCAGTTCCTCTCCGGCATCATGCAGCCGCTGATGAATGTGATCGGCAACCTCGGCTATGTCATCGTCGCGGTTGTCGGCGCGGCGCTCGCGATGAACGGCGAGATCAGCTTCGGCGTGATCGTGGCCTTCATCATGTATGTCCGCCTCTTCACCTCTCCCCTCACAACGCTGGCGCAGGGCATGACCAACATGCAGACCGCCGCCGCCGCGGGCGACCGCGTCTTCGGGTTCCTCGGGCAGGAGGAGCTGTCCGATAGCCGGGAGGGCGACCCCGCTCCATCGGACGTGCGCGGCGAGGTGGTCTTCGACCATGTGCGCTTCAGCTACCCCGACAATCCGGACAAGATCATCATCAAAGACTTCTCCGCCCATATCCGCCCCGGCCAGAAGGTCGCGATTGTCGGCCCGACCGGCGCCGGAAAGACCACCCTCGTCAATCTGCTGATGCGGTTTTTCGAGATCAACAGCGGCGACATCCGGATCGACGGCGTTTCCATCCGCGACATGACGCGTGAATCGGTCCACAGCCTGTTCAGCATGGTGCTGCAGGACACCTGGACCTTCGAGGGCACCGTCCGGGAAAACCTCGTCTATAACCGGGAGAATGTCCCGGACGAGGCGATTGAGGAGGCCTGCCGTGCCTGCGGGATCTATGGCTTTATCCAGTCGCTCCCACAGGGGCTGGATACCCCGCTCAACGAAAATACCGCCATCTCCGCCGGCCAGAAGCAGCTCTTTACCATCGCCCGCGCCATGATCCAGAACAACCCGATGCTGATTCTCGACGAGGCCACCTCCTCGGTCGACACCCGCACCGAGCTGATCACCCAGCGCGCAATGGATGCCCTCACGGAGCAGCGCACCAGCTTTGTCATCGCCCACCGGCTCTCCACGATTAAAAATGCCGACTGCATCCTCGTGCTGCGGGACGGCGATATCATCGAGCAGGGCACCCATGACGAGCTGATGGCGCTCGGCGGCTTCTATGCCGGACTCTATGCCTCCCAGTTCGAAAAAGCCTCCTGAGCCCGATAAAACGAACACCACTTTTATTACCACTCCACACACCGTTTTTGTGCCGCTTTGCCGACCGGCACAAATTCCGAAGAAAGGAAGGCTTGACATGAAAGAGCTCGACTGCGTAGAGGTCATCGTGGAAAAGGAGAAGTACACCAGACATGGTGTACACAAAGGCATGCAGGGATGGATCTGCAATCCGGACTGCGTCGATGGCTTCTGGCTGATCAACTTCCCGCGCTACGGCGAAAAAGACGACGTCGCCGAAATATCGATCAAAGAAGAGGATCTGATGTTTTTGCCGAATGGTATGGACGCCCGCGTCAATGAACGGATCGAGGCACAGTTCGGCAAATAACCCCGGCCACATAAAAAGCCACACCCCGAAAGCAGTCGGCTGCTCCCGGGGTGTGACGTCATGATTTCCAGTGCCTGAGCTGTGAAAGACAGGAATCCCATTGCAGTCGTCTGGTCTCGTCCTCCAGATGGTCGGGATTCGGCATATGCTCAACCAGATAATCCAGCAGAGCGTCCTTCGACGAATAGACAAACCTGCCGTCGGTATAGCACCATTGGCAATACTCCTCGTTATAGCTCCCATCCGATTCCCGACTGATCCATTCATCTTCACTCAAAGGCATGCCGCAGCATTGACAAATGAGTTGTCTCGGCGAGCCAAGAAGCGTATTGATCGATACCGCAAACTCCCGCGATAACAATTGCAGCGTGTCCGTATTGGGCTGTGTCTCCCCCGTTTCCCAACGGCTGACGGCCTGTCTGGTGACCTGCACGCGTTCTGCCAGCTGCTCCTGCGTGAGATGATGTTTTTCACGCAGATTTTTGAGAACATCCCGTATTTCCATATCCGTTCCTCCTGAAAAATAGTTCCTGTTTATTATACCCCATACCATCGGTTGACAAGCAACTTGCTGTTGCTGCCATCCTCCATGGCCAGGCCACCGTTCGGCAGGCGAAAACAGGGAGAGTATCTCACGTTCCAAGAGATACCCTCCCTGTTTATAAAATATAGCCGCTCACCATTTTTTGCGGTATTCCGAGGCGCTACAGCCCTCCAGCTTCCGGAACACCTTCGCGAAATAATTCGTATCCGGAATGCCACAGAGCCCGGCGATTTCCTCGATGTTCTTGTCGGTAAAGCGCAGCAGCTCCTTGGCATAGGTGATCCGCCGACTGCTGATATACTCCCCGACCGTGACGCCGTAGGCCTGACGGAACTGGCGGGCGAGATAGAATTTGCTCATATAAAACCGCTCGGCGATGAGGGCAAGCGAGAGCCGCTCCTGCAAATGGCCGTCGATATAGGCGCGGATGGCCTCCATCCGCCCCTGTTCCTCGCTCTCCTCCTGCAAACGACTCGTTATGCAGAGGGTCAGCAGATCAGTCAGCATCCGGGACATCCGGAACTCCGCCCCGAGCGTTCCGCTCCGATGGAGCACCTCCAGCTGTCCCAGCAGCGAGAGATAGTCGCCCGGCGAATCGGTGTGGAACACAGGTGACGCGGCCTGCTCGGCATAGCAGGCACAATAGGCCGCCGCCGCGCCGCCGTCAAAATGCACCCAGCGTATCTCCCAGGGATCGTGGTCGTCGCTGCGGTGGCTGTAGGCCTGCCGACAATCGAGCAGGATACAGTCATTCTCCTCCATCGGCCAGGTGGCCCCGCCGACCGTAAAGCTGCCTCGCCCGGCAACCACCATCACAAAGAGGCAGGACTCCACCCCCTCGCGGTGATGGCTGTGCTGCCGGAGGCTTTTGAGCCGTCCCGCCTCCTGCACATAGAGCAGATGCTCCCGCGCAAATTCCCCCGGCGTGTGGAGAATGCGGCTGGATTCGGCCTCATCCCCCGCCGGATAGCAGCCGAAAAGCTGATGCACCGGCTGCGCGGACGTGCCGTTCTCTCCACTCACAGCAGCGTTGCCCGGAGCGTCGCATCATCGACCGCGCTGAGATAGGCGGGCGGGATGTCGAGAATCGTCCGGCAGCCGCGCTGCCCCTCACCACCCATCCGGAAAGCCGCCCTCGCTGCCGCGATCAGAACCCAGGAG
>ERZ1026998.719-NODE-719-length-10317-cov-3.344475_pt1 | contig 10317 bp, 7 predicted proteins | sample MGYA00519288_ERZ1026998 | MGnify/ENA primary metagenome ERZ1026998 (study PRJEB26926, sample SAMN06164454) | human gut metagenome | biome: ENVO:00009003; feature: ENVO:2100002; material: ENVO:00002003 | host: Homo sapiens | place: USA | collected 2012 ...
CGGGCACTGTCTGATAATGTCACCAACCCAATCGCGCGAAAGGGTCAAGGGAGGAACTCCCTTGGAACTCCCTTGTGTTACATAAAATAGTGCTTGTAGGTGTCGTAGTAAATCGTCAGGCGGCGGGAACCGGAAATTTCGCGCAGGGTATCGCGAAGAGCGGAATCCTGCAGGATGAAGCGCACAATGTCCGGATTGTAGCGAACACCCGCATCGCGTTTGAATTCCGCCAGCACTTCGTCCGTCGTCTTGGCTTGGTGGTAGTTGCGGCCATACTGATCAGTCGCGGCATCAAGACAGTCGCAGACGGTGATGATGTCAATCATGAAGCGCTCCGGCGAGGCGGTGTTATCAAAGTCGTTCGGATAGCCGCCCTTGCCGTTGTAGAACTTGTGGTGACCGCGGGCGATATCCACATAGCGCGCCAAATCCTCGTCGATGCTCAGGTACTGCCCGCCGCGGTTCGGGTGGGAGCGGATGATGCCGAACTCCTCGTCCGTCAGCGGGCGGTGCTGCGTCTCGATAATCGCGAGCATGGAATTCTTGCCCACATCGTGCAGCAGGGCGGCGTCATGCGCAAATTGCAGGATTTCCGTGCGATGCGCCTGCACATCCTCCGGCGACGTCACGCCGTGATACCCCACCATCAGCGCCGGTTCTTTGTCGATGATGGCGGAAAGAATCGCTTCCGCAAAGGCGGACACCATCAGCGAATGCAGGAACGCGGTGCAGTGCCGCGCGACAACGAGCCGGAAGATGTAGTCGATTTTCTCCTCCGCCGTGTCGAACAGCGCATAGGCATTCGGGAAGAACGCCAGCTCCTCCAGTGCGTTGTTCAGCGTGTTGCTATGCCCGGTGCGCGTGTCGTAATCCGCAATGAAATCACGGATATCCTGCTGATATTCGCGGAAATAGCGTTTCTTATCCTCCATCGGCATCGTCGTTTCCACAAGGAAGGAAATCAGCGCGTCCAGACAGGTCATATAATAGGAAATAACGTCAATTTCGCGTACGTCCACTTCACCGAGCTGCTCCACCTTCGGCTTTGTCTTACGGAAGAAAGTGTGAATCTCCTTCCAGCACTCATCTGCCGTGCGGCGGCCCGTCTCGCAGTCGAAGTCACACTGGCTGGTGATAATTTGGAACATGTCGGCAGTGCTTTCCTCCGGCTTATCCAGCTTTTCGTAATATTCTGCCGTTATCTGCTCAATCCGGCTCATCAATTCCGGCGGCACAAAGCGGGTGTGCGCCTCAATGGTGCGGTCAAACGATTTCGCCAGCGCGTAAGCGTCCGTGCGGAAGCGCTCGGTGAAAATATCCAGCAGCCTGCCTACGTCCGGCTCGCTTTCGCGCGTCGCCGCCAGCGCATCCGACGCCTGCAGTTCCTTCATTTCCTCCCATATGGCAAACGCTTCTTCCATCGTGACCGTGCCTAACACGCAGCAGCTCATCACAAGGTTCGCGTAGGCCACCACAATCGCCTGATGGACGCTGTGCTCCTTGATTGCGCCGAAATTCCGCGACAAAACCGAAATCTTGCGGTAATAGTCCCTTGCGCGTGTGCCATATGGTTCACGCAGGATGCGGGAGAATTCCAGATTTGTGTACGCCAATGTCAGATCCACATCCGTCATCGCGGCAAGGTTGTTGCTGTGTCCATAGTGCTTCTGGAGAATCTTTGCAAGTTCCATCAGGAGCGCCAAGTCATGCGTATCTGCGCGATAGAAGTCCATCATCGAAATTTGCAGCTGTTTCCATGCGTCATCGTCTAAATTAGGCTCTTCCTTCGCGAACTCCTGCGTCACGCTGCGCATCGTGGCATTCATGCGCGCATACTCCGTGCGGAAGAATTCAGCGCGCTCCCGAAGGGCGGCGCACCATGTATCCCAGTCGGACTTGATGCGCATGGCAGCTTCGAGCTGCTCCACCCGCTTGAGGGTAACCTGATAATCAGCGAAAAACTTCCGGATCTGCTCACTGTTCATATCGATAACTCTTTCTTTTCGTTCATCACAGGGCGGCACAGGCACATTCGGATTTCTGAGGCGGCGTTTCCTATTGTATGGCGCAATTGCGTATCTGTCATTATACGCCCAATTTCAACATCCGTCAAGGAAACAGACAGCATTTCAGAAAACGTTATCGGAAAGTCAGGGAGATAACAAGACATAGGGCAAAAAAGTTCAAAAATTGTTCAAGCGGTTACACACACTCTGTTATTTTTTCGGAAAAAGTTTCTTGACAAATGTCCGAAATCGGACTATAATCGATACTGTCCGATTTCGGACAAATTAAAAAGGAGCATTGTGATGAAAGCGTTAAGCACACGTCTGTTTGCGCTGAACGAGGCATGGAAAGAAAATGCCAATATCTACCGACAGATGGCGAAGCAGATGAACCTGACTGACATGGCGATGTGGGCACTGTACACGCTGCGGGTTGAGCCGGGCGAAATGACGCAGAGCCGGATGTGCGAATTTCTGCACGAACCCAAACAGACAATCAACTCCGCACTGAAGAAAATGGAAGCGGACGGGCTGATTACGCTGCAAAGCGGTTCAAATCGCCGCACGAAAACGATTCAGCTGACGGCCGCGGGCGAAGCGCTGGCGCGTGAAACCGCAGACCGCGTTGCCGAAACCGAGCAGCAGGCGCTGGCGCAATTCAGCGAAGAAGAGTCGGATCAGCTGTTCTCCCTCTTGCGCCGCCTGAATGCGCTGATGATAGACATTTTCCCGCAGACAATGCGGAATCAAAAAGAGGAAAGTCAAGCCAAATGAGCAAGAAGCACCCGATTCAGTTATCTGATCACTTTACCTACGCTCGGCTGTTCCGCTTCGTTCTGCCGTCGATTGTCATGATGGTGTTCACGTCCATCTACGGCGTGGTGGACGGGTTGTTCGTGTCGAATTTCGCCGGAAAAACGGCGTTCGCGTCCATCAACCTGATTATGCCGTTTCTCATCATTCTGGGCGCAATGGGCTTTATGCTCGGCACAGGCGGCACAGCGCTGGTCTCCCGCGTGCTGGGCGAGGGCGACAAGGAGCGCGCAAACAAGTATTTCTCCATGATTACGCTCTTCGGCATCCTGCTGGGCGTTATCCTGACGGTAGTCGGGGTGCTGACCATGCGCCCGATGGCGATTCTGCTGGGCGCAACAGAGGCCATGGTGGATGACTGCGTGCTTTATGGGCGGATTGTCGTCTGCTTTCTTACGTCGTTCATGCTGCAGAACATGTTCCAGTCGTTCCTGATTGCGGCGGAGCGGCCGAAGTTCGGCTTGCTGATTACGCTCGCGGCGGGCGTGACGAACATGGTGCTGGACGCGCTGTTCGTGGGCGTATTCCGCTGGGGCATTGCGGGCGCTGCGATTGCGACCGGCATCAGCCAGATTGTCGGCGGCGTTGTGCCGCTGATGTACTTCCTGTTCAGCAAAAGCAGCCCCCTGCGTCTGCGCTGGACGAAGTTCGAAGTGCAGCCGCTGCTGCGATCGTGCGCCAACGGCTCATCAGAGCTGATGAGCAACATTTCCGGCTCGCTGATTGGGATGCTGTACAACGCACAGCTGATGCGCTTTCTGGGCGAGGACGGCGTGGCGACGTATGGCGTACTGATGTATGTGCAGTTCATCTTCGTCGCGATTGACATTGGCTATTCCATCGGCTGTGCGCCCATCATCAGCTACCACTACGGCGCGCAGAATCACCCGGAGCTGAGAAACCTGCTGATGAAGGGGCTGAAAGTCATGGGCATCTTGGGCATCGTGATGACAATCGCCGCCATCTCGCTGTCCGGGACGCTGGCAAACATCTTCGTCGGCTATGACGCAACGCTCTGCGAATTGACGCGGCACGCCTTTCACCTCTTTTCCTTCGCCTTCCTGCTCGCGGGCTTCAACATTTTCCTGTCCTCCTTCTTCACGGCGCTGAACAACGGCGGCGTGTCCGCAGCAATTTCTTTCCTGCGCACGCTGGTGTTTCAGGCGGCGTCGGTCATCCTGCTGCCGATGGCGCTGGATGTGGATGGTCTCTGGTGGGCAGCCTCTGCGGCGGAAGCGCTGGCGTTCGTCGTGTCGATTGGCTTCCTGCTGGCTCTGAAGGGGAAATACCATTATTTTGATGAAAGCTAATCAGGAAAAACTTGCGTGTTCCCCTTGCAAACTGCTGTTCGCTGTGGTACGATAAGAAGCGAAAGAAACCCGGCGGCGATTGCCGATTGCATCCCCCGCCGGTATCCAGAAAGGAAGCGGTATCATGGCAGCAAAGAAGCCCGCAAAGACCGAAAAAGCCGCCCCGGTGACGGGCGCGCAGGAGGAGAAACTCAAGGCGCTGGAGCACGCGCTGGCGGATTTGGACAAGCAATTCGGCAAGGGTGCCGTCATGAAGCTCGGTGAACATGCGGAGCAAAACGTGCAGGTCATCCCCACAGGCTGCCTGACGCTGGATGAGGCGCTGGGTGTCGGCGGCATTCCGCGCGGCCGTATTGTGGAGATTTTCGGCCCGGAATCCTCCGGTAAGACGACCGTTGCCCTGCACATTGTCGCACAGGCGCAGAAGATGGGCGGCATCGCGGCATTTGTGGACGCTGAGCACGCCCTCGACCCGGTGTACGCCAAGAATCTGGGCGTAAATATTGACGACCTGTATGTCTCTCAGCCCGACACGGGCGAACAGGCGCTGGAAATCGTCGAAGCGTTGGTTCGCTCCGGTGCGCTGGACGTCATTGTCATCGACTCTGTCGCCGCCCTCGTCCCGAAGGCGGAAATCGACGGCGAAATGGGTGATTCTTTCGTCGGTCTGCAAGCGCGTCTGATGAGTCAGGCGCTGCGCAAGCTGGCGGGCATCATCAACAAAACCGGCTGCGTCGCGGTGTTCATCAACCAGCTGCGCGAGAAAGTCGGCGTGATGTACGGAAACCCCGAAACCACCCCCGGCGGTCGTGCGCTGAAGTTCTACGCCTCCGTGCGTCTGGACGTGCGCCGCGGCGAACAGCTCAAAAACGGCAGCGAAGTCGTCGGCAACCACACGAAGGTCAAGGTTGTCAAGAACAAGGTTGCTCCGCCGTTCCGCGTGGCAGAGTTCGACATTGTGTACGGCGAAGGCATCAGCCGCGAAGGCACGCTGCTTGACATGGCGGTCGAGCGCGACATCATCCACAAGAGCGGCGCGTGGTTCAGCTACAAGGACCAGCGCATTGGTCAGGGGCGCGAGAACACGCGCCTGTACCTGCGCGACCATCCCGAAATCACGGACGAAATCGACGCGATTATTCGTCAGGAGATTTTTGCGGATAAGCCCGCAAAGCCGATTGCGCCCGAAGAAGATCCCGGCGAGCTGCCGGATGAGGACGAGGACGACCTTGCCCTGCTGGAAGCAGACCTCGGCGATGATGCCGGTGTCGCCCCGCTGGAAGAAGAATAATCCACAGGTTATCAAACTTGTCCACCCTTGCGTCTGCGGGGGTGGATTTTTTGTGGCAGTGCGCTTTTCCCTGCAGCAAAAAAGACCAGCAGCAGGAAACGAATTGCTCCCTATGCTGGTCGGTCGCGCCCATCAGCACGACAATGCTGCGTAAGTTGAAAGAGCCGCCCGGTCATATTCCTTCCGCGTGTTTATTCGCTTTTGTCCTCTTTCCCTTACAGGTGAAATACAAATTTCTCCTCATATCGCCGGAAAATGACCAGCCCAATCATCAGCATTCCAAAAGCGCCTGCCCCGCACGCCAGCAAGCGCTCCGGCGTCGGCGGGATTCCCGCAATCACAATCTGCCGCAAAAAATCAATCAGCTGATACATCGGGTTCAAATGGAAAATCCCCCGAAGCCCCTCCGGCCAAATCGTATCCGGATAAAAAATCGGCGTCGCATACGTCCACAAGAGCGAAATCACACTCCACAGGAATCGCGTATCGCGAAAAAAGACATTCAGCGTCGCCATCACCAGCGTCACGCCCAGCGCAAACAGAAACAAAAGCGCAATCATCAGCGGCAGCAGCAGCAGCGCGGGCGACACCCGCACCCCCGTCAGCAGCATCAGCAGAAGCAGCGGCAGCAGCGAAATCAGGAAGTTGATAAGGCTTGACAGCGCGCGGCTGAACGGGAAAATCAGCTTCGGAATCGCGACCTTTGTGATGAGCGACGCGTTCATGACAATCGCGTCCATGCCCAGCGTGACGCACTCGGTGAAGAAGCTGAAAACGATGATGCCCGAAATCAGGTACACCGGGAAGTGGTCGATAGCGGAGCGGAAGAGCGTGGAGAACACAAGGTACTGCACGAGCATCGTCAGCAGCGGATTGAGGAAACTCCAGAGGACGCCGAGGATACTCTGCCGATACTTTGTATTAAAATTGCGGCGGACAAGCTGTTCGATGAGGAAGCCGTAGCGGCGGACGTCGGCTTGCAGGCGCAGCAGATGGTTCTGCCGTCCGGCGGCGGCGCAGCGTGCGGTAAACAGGCTTTCCCAGACGCAGAACAGCACCAGAACCGCCGCGAAAATCCCGTAGTACAGCATCGCGCAGGAAGGGCGCGTGCCGGACAGGCGGATGCACAGCTGATTGCCGCTGCTCATGCCCAAAGCAGGGAGCGTGTTGCCGGAAAAGGTGAGCACAAGTTTGTCCGCATCCACGGGTTCAAACGAGAAGGTCAAATTTTCGCGGATGGTACTGTCGGTCAGCAGGGCGGTCTGCGTGAAAATCGGTAACCCCTGCCGTGTCAGGGTCAGCGTCGCTGTGCCGCCGGATTCACTGCTCAGCGCCGTAACGGGCAGGCTGATTTCGCGGATGCCGCCATCCGGCAGGGGCAGCGAGAACGTCTCGCCGTCCGTCAGCGGATGCAGATGCGTCTGCGCCGCCGCGTCGATGGTGAACGCCCGCGTCTGCCACGTCGGGGTGAACAAAGCACCATACAGCGCCAGCACCAGCGCAATCACGAGCGTCACCCAAAGCCCTTTTTTCAGCACAGCGGAATCGCCGAAAAACGGCGGTTTGCACTTCGTCACGGCGTTCCCTCCTGTCGGTCAAGGTCGATGAACATGCTGCCGTCCGGGCGGAACAGCGGCGAATAGTAGCGTTCCGGCGGGTGCGCGCCCCATGTTTGGCGGAAGCGGCGCAAATCCCCCTTCGGCGCGCCCTGCGTCAGGCACGGCGGCAGCAGCGAAAGCCGCATATCCATTGCCATCCGCGCATACGGCGTGTAGACGTTGAGCAGCCCGATTTGCTGGCATTTCAGCCCCAAATCCGCGCCGCGAAGGTCGCTCTGGTACGGCGAAAATCCGCCGACGGACAGGAACACGTCACGCCGAATCATCAGCAGTGCGCTGGATACGCCCGTCACGTTGCGGACGATGCGGTCAGTGAGCATATACGGCCGCCCATAGCGCCACTGCCCCGCCTGATGGCTGATCGCGCCGCCGGGGACCCCCACCGCATATCCGGCGTGACGGAAGCAATCACGGTCATCCAGCAGCGCCGAGCCGACGCAGCCAACGTCTGCGCGCTGGGCGTACTGCATGAGTTCGCTGACCCAATCGGTATCCAGCGGGCGCAGTCCGGCGCGCAGAAACAGCACCGCGTCGCAGTCCATCCGGCGGACGAGGTCATTGACCGCTGACAAATCGCGGACGCGGATGCACGGCATCGGCAGCTTCGGCGCATCGCCCTCGCCCCAGAGGATGCAGACGATGCGCATCTGCCGCGTTTTCCACCGAATGCGGACGCGCAGCTCTTCCACCGTCACGTCGGCATCCATGTGCAGGCGGCGGAGCTGATCCGCCACGGCGCGCGCGGCGGCATCCGCACAGGTCTGCGCTTTTTGATGGCTGAACGAGGTGTCCAGCATCCGCCAATGGTAGAGAATACGCGGAATATGGGTGATTTTCGTCGCGTTTTCGGACAGCCGAAGCGCCAAATCATGGTCTTGCGAGCCATCGAAGCCGGGGCGAAGTCCGCCGACCGCGTTCATCAGTGCCCGTGACGCTGCCGTGATGTGGCAGATATAATTGCCGGAACGCAGCGAATCCGGCGCGAAATCAGGCTTCAAGTGCGGTTCAAAGAAGTGCGTGCCATCGGCGGACACCTTGTCCTCATCGGTATAAACGAAGTCCGCACCATCCTGCGCTGCTTCGAGGATGCAGCGAACCGCATCCGGTGCGAGCAGATCATCGTGGTCGCAGAGCGCGACAAACTCCCCCGTTGCCATCGTCAGCGCGGCGTTCGTGTTGCCCGCAATGCCGCGGTTCTCCGCGCCGAACGTCACACGGAAGCGATTGTCCTCCTGCGTCAGCGCTTGCAGCAGTTCACGCGTGTCCGCGCGGGTACTTGCGCCGTCATAGAAACAGGCTTCCCACGCGCCACACGACTGATGCAGCAGCGAATCCGCCAGCGCGCGGAGGAATTTCGGGCGCGTGTTGAACACGGGGACGACGACGCTGATGCGCACATCCGGGAAGGGTTGCGCGCGCTGTACCGCCAGTTCGCGCTTGGATGCTTTCTCCCGCCGGAATCGCCATTCGTCCCGCAGCAGCACCCGTGCCGCCAGCATTTCGCCCGCGCGGTGCAGCGTGTACCCCGCGCCATGCATCCGCACATACGCCCGAACCCGTTCCGCCCACTGCACGCGCGTCCCTCCCGCCGACTTTCCTGCCCTCATCATACCATGCGCCGCGGGTTTTGTAAAGCACCGGGCGATTTTCTGCCAATTCGGAACAATTTTCGTAAAACCGCTTGACAAACGCCCGAAAAAGTGCTAAACTAAGTCTCGTTCCGGCAATCCCGGACGAACCGCATAGGGGCATGGTGTAATGGTAACACGTGGGTCTCCAAAACCTTTGTTGAGGGTTCGAGTCCTTCTGCCCCTGCCAGTGATGAGCCAGTTTCGTGAGAAGCCGGCTCGTTTTTATGTGCATGGATATGAAAAATCCGCCTCCGAGAATGGGAGGCGGACAGCGGATTTATTCCTGTATTTGTATTAGCGGATAACCTCAACGTCTGCAATTCCCAGTTTTGCACCTCCGCCAAGCGCAGTAACAACATCTGACTTGCCTTTGATTGTTACAATAACTTTCTTTGCGCCCATAGGGATGTTCAAAGTATCTGCATTTGAACGTTTAGAAGTAAGATTAAGGCTTGTATTACTTTCTATGGAAACGCTATGTTGACCATATGATAGATATACCTCAAAAGTTGCACCATTTGCAACAGAACCCGCTCTCTGTCCATCAACATAAAGTACACCATTCACCGCTACTCCCCAGATTATCGCACGTGGTCTTTCAAATCGAACCATACAGCCTGCCTTGCGAACAGGTGCACCACAGCCGGGGCAAGCACTTGCAGCATCAGAAATATCGCGTCCACATTCCGGACATTTAATCATTGCCATCGTATACACATCTCCTTATCATTTTCCCTAAATGAACCTCGTTTCCGTTAGTGTCTTTGCGTAGTTTTATCCCTACACCGTCCGCATCACTTTCTACATCTCCCCTCCTTCACAATTTCCTTCTTCCATTTTACCACCCCCCGAAAAAAGTCAAGTGTTTTCTTGAAGAATTATATATTTCTGACATTTCTAACAAAAGCATGGAAAATTGTTGTGTATCTTCACAACGACTTTCGTGTCGGCGTGTAACCACATTTCAGAAAATCGGTTTTTTCTGAAATCAGCTGCCTCAACCCCCTCCAAATTTCAAATTCGCACAGAAAACGCGCCCGCCGGCCTTCCGACGAGCGCGTTTATACTATTAGGGGCTCTACTCCCGAATTCAGTGCAGGACTTGCTGGACACCACAGTTATCACATTTACACAAATGAGGTGGTCAGCCGCCGAGTTGTGCGGTGTTGCTTTAAATTACTTCTTATTCTTCTGCTCCACCATCGCCTTAACCTTCAGCGGCAGACCGAGCAGGTTGATGAAGCCCGCGGAATCCTTGTGGCTGTACAGGTCGTGGCTGTCGCCGAAGGTAGCGATTTCCTCCATGTACAGGCTGTTCGGCGACTTCACGCCCGCATTGATGCAGTTGCCTTTGTACAGCTTCAGCTTCACCGTGCCGTTGACCGCCTGCTGCGTGCTGTCCACAAATGCGGAGAGCGCCTCGCGCAGGGGCGTGTACCACATGCCGTCGTACACCAGCTCCGCGAACTTGCTCGCGACCAGCTCCTTGTAGTGGCTCGTCGCGCGGTCAAGCGTGATGGATTCGAGGATGCCGTGCGCGGCGTAGAGCATCGTTCCGCCGGGGGTTTCGTACACGCCGCGGGACTTCATGCCCACCAGACGGTTCTCCACCAAATCCGCACAGCCAACGCCGTTGCGGCCCGCGAT
>ERZ1026998.729-NODE-729-length-10210-cov-4.677991_pt1 | contig 10210 bp, 8 predicted proteins | sample MGYA00519288_ERZ1026998 | MGnify/ENA primary metagenome ERZ1026998 (study PRJEB26926, sample SAMN06164454) | human gut metagenome | biome: ENVO:00009003; feature: ENVO:2100002; material: ENVO:00002003 | host: Homo sapiens | place: USA | collected 2012 ...
TAGCTTCGTCGGCAGCGTCAGATGTGTATAAGAGACAGCTTCTACAGTACGGGAGTTTCTTTTTTGTTTATCTGGATTCATAACAATGCCCTGCTGAAAATTGTGCAGCAATTTTCAGGGCGATTCGCAAAGCGAATCCGCATGGGTCAGAGCGACAAGTTAAAACTTGTCGCTTTTTTAATCGTCGCAACAAAAAACGGAGCTATATATCAACTTTGATCCCCTCGGTGGACAAAGAACAACGCGCCTGCCGGCGGTTGCAATCGCCGTGAACAGTGTTCCCGCACTCGGTGGGTATTAGTCCACCATTGTATTGCGCCACGCCGGGCAGGTTCGATGGCGTTTCTCGGAGGAGAACGCAGTCAGGCGTCTGTTCTCCTCCGAAAAGCCGTGTTTTCTCCTGTTCTCCGAGGGGATCGCCTCTATTCGAAAATGAATATATAAAACAACCATCTCGAGATATCCCCCTTGCATATTCTCTCAAATGGAGAATATCTTGATTTTCGCTCCATTGATTCTACCGATAGTTTCGTGTATAGTGAAAGCACAAGGACCGGAACTTGAATTTTTTGTGAGGTGAAAATTATGGATGCATATAATATTGCCGCAAAGCTTTCAGAGCTACGGACAGCAAAAGGAATCACACAGGACGAGGTTGCCAGTTCATTGTCTGTTTCTAACAAAACCATTTCAAAGTGGGAAAACGGCACATCCTCCCCCGACCTTTCCATGCTTGTCTCTCTTGCCAAATATTATAACGTAAGTACAGACACATTGCTTGGCCTGGAAGATAAGCGAAAAGAAACAAAACAAGTTATAGCAGACGAATTCCGAGGCCTTGACCGGCGTAAGACTGCACTTAAAGTGTTTGAAATCATAAAGGAAATATTTTCCGCAAGTTTTGCCGCCGCAGCTACGGGTGATGACTGTGTTTGCGATGATATGAGCCCTTTCCCGCTTCAAACCGATAAAATGACAAGATATCAAATATCGTTGCACGAGTTATTCAACTTCGCGGTTTGTTCTGAGGATGTAAATTTCGCCGTCGTTCAGCTTCGCAACAAATCCAATTTTGCATGGCTTCTTGATGAGAAAAAACAGACGCATATCATTGATCTTCTCGGTTTCCTTGCGGATGCAGACGTTTTGAAAATCATGTCATTTATTCACTCAACCGTTTGCTCCGAAAGCTTCACTGCAAGTTATATATCAGATAACACCGCTGTGCCACTTGATACGACAACAACTGTGCTTGAAAAAAGCAGTGAGCTGGGCATTTGCAGTAAGGTAACAGCTCACCTGAAAAACGGCAAAGCTATCGTATATGAGTCCTGCGGAGACGGTCTGATTCTGTCCATCCTCTCTATTGCATATGAAAGAACGTGCGGCAGCAACGGATACAATTACAACTGCAATGCCGGATGCAAGATGATAGGAGTTGAAACGGTATGAGTTTGTCTCAAAATATCAAAAGGCTTCGGCTTGAAAAAAAGATGACACAGGAACAGCTTGCCTCTCTGCTTGGCGTTTCGGCACAAGCGGTTTCCAAGTGGGAAACAAGTGAGACCTATCCCGATGGTTCCTTGCTTGTTCCTATCGCAAATACACTGGGAGCATCCCTGGATGTATTGTTCGACAACAGGGAATATTCGATGGAGGACATATCCAAAAGGATACGCCACCTGATTTCAGACACTCCCGCAGACAAAAAATATCATCTCGTCCGTGATATCTGCTGGCAGATTGAAAAAGGGTTGTTCAACTGCCTCATGGCGATTGAGGACAGTTATTCGCCTGACGAAATTCATACCCAAACGCGCTCATCGTATATTCTGGACGATTATGGCTTTACACATGTTGCAAACGGTCGTACCCCTTTCTTCTCCGTGTTCCCCGAATACGGCAATAATCTTTCCGATGTGATTGGCGACGGAGAGGAAATGAGAAAAATCTTTGCAGCTTTGGCCTCACCCGAAACGATGCGTGCGCTGTTGTTCATTTTCAAAAAAGAGGAAAATTATGTATTTGAAGCAGGCGTATTATCAGAGTCGTGCGAAATTCCTCCTGATTGCATGGATGACGTTATAAAAGATCTCATGACACTCCACGTTTTGTACAAGAATGATTTAGAGATAGACGGAAAGATTTGTACGCTGTATTATTCGAGACCGCACCATCTGATTATTGCGCTCATGCTCTTTGCACACGAATTGAATTACCGGGATGGATACTGTCTGCAAGCGCATCATAGGAATAAGCCCTACTTAAGTTAAAATTCGAAATTCACTATCTAACAGAAATGTGATTTCTTTTACAGGGAGATGACGTTTCAGTTGTTGACAAATGAATCAAAATAGGGTATAATTTTGTTAAGGCAAAATGTCTTGTAATTTTTTAATATGTATATTGGCAAACTCGCCGAAAGACGAGGACGCAAAGCTAAGGTGTCTAATCGATATTTCGAATGATTGACCGGCTGCAATTTTGAATTGCAGCCGGTCTTTTTGTGTTAGACAGAGTGGAGTATAACAGCGTCTATGAATAAGGTTTTTCGTGAGGAAAAGAAATTTCTCATCAGTATCGATGAATTTATTCGAAAAAGTCATATGCTGAGTCAGGTTATGCTTGAAGACCCGCATAACGGAACGCACGGTTATCTGATCCGTTCGCTTTATTTTGATACGGTATATGACAGTGATTATTTTGAAAAGCTCGCGGGCGTCGAAACAAGACGAAAGCTCAGGCTCCGAATATATGATCCGAATGCGGATTTCGCCATGCTGGAAATGAAGCAGAAGCAGGGGGCCAATCAGCTAAAACGCTCGCTCAAGATATCGCGCGAGGACGCCATAGCTCTCACCCGCGGAAATTACTGTCCCCTGCTTTCCTACAGGGAACCGTTTGCAGCCGAATGCTATGCGATGATGAGCTGCCGGTGCTATAGACCGAAAACGATCGTTCAATATAATCGCAAGGCATTTATTGCAAAGGAAAACAAGATACGTATTACATTTGACAACAACATTCAAGCCACCGAAAGCAGCTTTGATTTGTTTTCTCCGAAGCTCAATATGAATCCAGTGCTTGATCAATATGCTGTTGTGCTGGAAGTCAAGTATAACGGTTTTCTTCTGGATTATATCCGCCGCATGATAAACAGTATTGACCGCAGTGAGCTATCCGTCAGCAAATACGTTCTTGCTCTTCAGAATTCCTACCGGACAAAGATATAAAGGAGACCTGCTTCGATGAGAGAAAAAATATTCCACTTATTTACCAATCCCAGCGATATGTCATGGGAACAGATTCTAATGAATATAGCGGCGGCAGCACTGCTCGGATTTTTCATATTTATATCGTACAGTATCTCGCACAGAGGAACCATATACAGCAAAAAATTCAACGCGTCGCTTGTCATGCTGACGATCCTTACGGCTACCGTCATGACGGTTATCGGCAACAATATCGCGCTTTCATTGGGTATGGTCGGCGCTCTTTCCATTGTGCGCTTCCGAACCGCGATAAAGGATTCGAGAGATACGGTATACATATTTTGGACAATTATTGTGGGCATATGCTGCGGAGTCGGCGATTATCTTGTCGCGGGAATCGGCAGCACGATTACCTTTGCGGCGATTCTGATTCTCGGCTGTATTAAAAGCGATAACCGCATGCTGCTTATTATCCGTGCTTCTCGAAGCAAACAGGCAGCGATCAAAGCCCGGATTTACGACATCTTTCGCGCGAAAGCCGTTATCCGTGTGGAAAATACAACGCAGGACACAGTAGAACTGATCTATGAAATCACACAGAAGATGCTTTTAAAGGCGGAGAAGCATACGCCGGATATTGCGGCAGGTGTTTATGCGCTCGGAAATATTGAATATGTCAATATTGTCATGCAGAACGACGAGGTTTCCAATTAGTATGCCGGTTCGGGGGGATTTCGATGAAATATAAGATACTGGGCGTTGTCGCATGCGCAGTTATGCTCTTGATTTCTGCCATGAATCTGCCCCTGTTGGTTGTTTCGGATACCGGTCGTTATCATCAGCATCTGGAAGCTTCTGAAAAGACGCCGTGTACGCATACAGACAGCGCGCTTTGTACGCATCTTCCGATCATATCTATTGATACCGGAGGACTGGACATACCGGGCAAAGCGATAAAAGAGGGACAGCAAACTGTCGGATATACCGTTGCCGAAGACGGCAGTGACCGCATATCTGCGCAGATCGAGGTTTTTGACAGCCGGGAGAATAACAATCATCTTGCGGATACGCCGGGAATTGTAAGCGATATGACCATTCATGTACGCGGAAATTCCTCCAGAACTTTTGATAAGCTGGGCTATCGCCTGAATCTTCTCGATGAAAACGGCAACAACAATCATCAGCCTCTGCTCGGAATGGATGCGCATCATGAGTGGGCGCTGCATGGACCGATCCTGGATAAAACGCTGATGCGCAACTATATGTGGTACAACATTGCGGGCGAAATCATGGAGTATTCGCCGAATGTGCGTTTCTGCGAACTTGTGATAAACGGCGAATACATGGGCGTATATGTTCTGACGGAAATTATTACATCGGGCAGGGACAGAGGGCGACTCAATCTGACGATTGACGCAAAGGATAATACGTTTTCCGGATATCTTCTTCTGCTCGATCGTTTCGACGGCGAAGAAGAGAATCATTTAAAAAGTTTTACAACCTATGCGCTTCGTACCAGGCATAAGCTGGAGATCGTGTATCCCGGAGCATCCAATCTTACAGATGAATTGTATGAAGGAATCAAGCGGGACTTTTCCGCGTTTGAAAAATCACTGTATTCGTATGATTATGATAGCAATTCATACGGTTATGAGAGCTTCATTGATGTGGACTCGTTCGTCGATTATTTTCTGATAAACGAATTCACCTGCAATTATGACGCAGGATGGTTGTCCACCTTTATGTATAAGGATATCGACGGAAAATTCAAAATGTGTATTTGGGACTTCAACTCCGCCTGTGACAACTATCAGCAGGCGTTTATGCCTGAAAACCGGTTTGAGACGCAGCTTTGTTTATGGTACTTTATGCTTTTTAAGGATGAGGAATTCACGGAACGTTGTATTGAACGTTACCGGGAGCTTCGAAAAACATTTCTGAACGAGCAGTATCTCTATGATTATATCGACTCGGTTGTTGATTATCTTGGGCCTGCCATTAAGCGTAATTATGAAAAGTGGGGGTATCAATTTGAGGAAGAATACGATCTGCTGCGGCCTGCGGAACGTAATCCCCGCACTTATGAAGAAAGTATTGAAGCGATGAAGAACTTTATCGCCGTCAGGGGAAAATGGATGGACGAAAACATTGAGACTTTGAAACAGTATTCTGCCGAATCAAAGGTCAAAAAATTCAATGAAAACGCCAATTAGTCATCTGGTGAATATATGAAAATGAAAAAGTTTCTGATAATTTTATCGTCTGTTGTAGCGCTGATTTTACTCTATGATACTGTATATTACAGGCTTGGATGGTATATAGATTTTCAGCCGAACAGGGAGGTTCAAACCTTTGTCAAGGTCCAGGGAAAAGAAATATATATGGACAAAGGCAACGGGTATGAGCTGTTTGAGATCAGAGGAGTCAATCTGGGCTCGGGCGAACCGGGAGAGTGGTCTACCGATTTTGATATAGATAGGGAAACCTATCTCAGGTGGTTCCAATATATCAAAGAGATGGGTGCCAATACGATCCGAATCTACACCATTCAGCAGGACATTTTTTACAGGGCTTTTTATGAGTATAATAAAGACAACCCCGATCCGCTTTACATCATACATGGCGTTTGGGTCAACGACTACATTCAAAATTCACACAGAGACGCCTACAGCGAAGCGTTTTACGATACATTTTTGAATGACTGCAAAACAATGCTGGATGTGATTCACGGCAATAAAAAATTGTCTCTCGGAAGGGTGGCCAGCGCGGGCAGTGGCAGCTATCTTCGCGATATCTCACCGTGGGTTATCGGCTATATTCTGGGGGTGGAATGGGAAGATCTCACCGTCGCCTATACGGACGACACCTATGCGGGAAAGGAAGGCTATACCTCGTTTGAGGGGAAATACATGTATACCTCCCCCGAAGCGTCTCCGTTTGAAGTCATGCTTTGCAGAGTCGGCGACAAGGTCATTGAATATGAATCGGAACGGTATAAGGTCCAGAAACCGATCGCATTTTCCAACTGGCCCACAACAGATCCCTTTGAATATCCGCAAAACGTAAAGGATTTCTTTATGAAATGTGCTTACGTTGATGTTGAACACATAAAGTGCAGGGATAATTTTTTATCGGGACAGTTTGCATCCTATCATGTCTATCCGTATTATCCCGATTATCTCCAGTATATCGACGACTGGTCACAGTTTGGCATTGCAGATACATCGACGTATTATAATAGCGACGGCAAGCTGAATACCTATCGTGCGTATCTGTCCCTGTTGACTTCGCATCACACAATGCCCGTCGTTATTTCCGAATTCGGCGTCTCTACAGGACGCGGAATGGCGCAGAAAGATGCCAACACCGGCCGTAATCAGGGCAATATGTCTGAAAAGGCACAGGGACAGGCGCTTGTAGACTGCTATGAGGATATTATGGCGTCAGGCTGTGCGGGAAGCTGTGTGTTTTCATGGCAGGACGAATGGTTCAAACGTACCTGGAATACGATGTATGCTGTTGACCTAACGCGGACTCCCTATTGGTCCGATTATCAGACGAATGAGCAGTATTTCGGTCTGTTATCCTTTGACCCGGGACGGGAACGCTCTGTTTGTTATGTAGACGGAGATATTTCCGAATGGAGCGAAGACGATGTGGCGGCGGTAAATGGCGACATGTCACTTTCAGTCAAGTACGATGAAAAGTTTCTGTATTTTCTGGTGCATAAACCGCAGCTCGATTTTGAAAATGACACTTTATATATTCCGATAGACATTACGCCGAAAAGCGGTAGCTACTATTGCAGGGATCAGGCGCTGTTGCTTGACCGTGCGGCAGATTTTCTGATCGTGCTGAACGGAAAGGAAAACAGCCGCGTTTTGGTACAGGAACGCTATGAGGCGCTTCGTTCCACCTATGCGTTTGAGGTCTATGACTATGATACGTATGTTTTGGAAAATATTCCGGATAAGGATTCGCCCGCATTTGTACCGATCAATATGATTCTGCAAACCGCCACAGCGCTGATTTATAACAATAATCTGGCCACAGCGGAGGTGTTTGAGACGGGCAAGCTGAAATACGGCAATGCCGATCCACAGAGCAGTGCATTTGATTCGCTGGCAGATTTTATGGAATGCGGAGAGTATATTGAAATAAAGCTTCCGTGGCAGCTTCTGAATTTTGCCGACCCGTCCCGCATGATGATCCACGACGACTATTATAACGGCAACTATGGAATAGAATATATCAAAATAGAGGAAATCAACATTGGCATTGCCGAGGCCGGCGATTCCGAAAGAGTCCCCTTCTCCCCTGTTGCGATGAAAGGGTGGGGTAATAAAGTCACCTATCATGAACGGTTAAAAAGCTCGTATTATATTTTGCAGCAGAGATGGTCATAAGGGAGGCGTATGACGCATGAAAATCGAAGTGATGATATATGTGTATCTTGCCATATGTGTCGGCATGATCCTGTTCAATATCGTCAGCGCTGTTTTATCCCGTTCCAGAGAAAAGTCCCTCCTGAAGACAAGTCGCGGCTTTGAGGAGCGCATACTGGAAGAGCTGACGCATTGTGAAGAATGCGGGGATGTAAGCGACGAGCATCAAGCGTATCTTACAAAAAAGCTCAGGCACATGGGCAATATGAGGGCGTTTGATATCGCTTTGGAGCGCGAATATGCCAACAATCCCGAGCTTGTAAAAAAATATCTGTCCTGTTTAAGCTGCGTGTTCGTATCCCTTGCGATTAGGAATGGTGGAAAAGACGATATAGAAGCCGCCTATTTTCCGTATATTATTAAAAAATACCGGATTTTGCATGGGCGACCGTTTGACGCCATGCTGGATGTGATGTATCTGCTTCTCCATAAACCGAGCATTTATTGCCGCGAGAACGCCATGCAGGCAATCTATACGGTTGGAGAGCCCGCGTGTGTGATAAAGGCCCTGAAAATTGCAGACGATCAGCCGCGCTTTTATCACAATAAGCTTCTGACGGACGGGCTTTTGAATTTTGAAGGAAGTACGGAAAAGCTCAGCGAAGCTTTATGGGAAAATTTCGAAGAATTTTCATCTCATATGCAGATGATTGTGCTGAATTATTTTCGATTCAGCTCAGGCGATCATTGTGAGAAGATTTTGAGGTTGATGATCGATGAGAGCAGAGACGATGAAATCAGATTCACCTGTATACGATATTTTGGTAAATACCGGTTTGACAGGGCATACCCCTATCTGCTGCGGTATGCGGATGGCAAAACTGACGCCCGATGGGAATACGCGGCAATCGCGTCCTCCGTACTGTGTCTGTATCCGTCAGACGAGACTGTTGAAGTACTGAAGTCAAATTTATATAACCATAATTGGTATATCCGCTTTAACGCCTCTCAAAGTCTTGAAAGAATGGGACTTACATATCTCGATCTTATTGATATTGTGGAGGGCAAAGACCGGTTTGCATCCGAAATTCTCAGATACCGATTTAATGTACGCGATATAATGGAAGAAGAAAAGGAAATGAGCGCGGTATGCTAGATATACTGAAAGTATTTTTGGATTGGGTCGGATATTTTTTTGTCGCTTATCTTATCGGATATTCCACATTTCTGTTTGTCTCGGTTATGGTTGGGTCTCTGGAATTGTATAAAATACATCGCCGGGAAATCATGAAGAATATTCTTCCGCAGGATTACTATGTCCCCATCACGATTATTGTGCCGGCATATAATGAAGAGGTTACCGTAGTGGAAACGGTCCGGTCTCTGCTGGCTCTGGAATACCGTTCCTATGAAATTATTGTTGTGGACGACGGCTCAAAAGACGACACGTCGAAAAAACTGATTAGCGCCTTCGATATGCGGCTGGTTCACCGCCCGATCAGGCGGCAGATTGAATGTCAGCCTGAGGAGTTTGTATATGAAAGCCGCGCCCAGAAGGTTCCGCTGACACTTATCCGCAAGCTGAACGGCGGAAAGGCGGATTCCCTGAATATGGGCATCAATGCGTCCAATTTCCCATATTTTATTTGCATGGATGCGGATTCGGTTTTACAGTATGATTCTCTCCGCAAAATCGCCCAGCCGGTTTTGGAGCAGGATAATATTGTGGCGGTTGGCGGGATCGTTCGTATTTCCAATGATGTGGTTCTCGAAAACGGCAGGGTAATCAAATACAAGATGCCGAGAAGCATAATCGCCAGCATGCAGGTGCTGGAATATGATCGTTCGTTTTTAGCTTCCAGAATACTGTTTGATAAATTTAACGGCTCGCTGATTATTTCCGGCGCTTTCGGACTTTTTAAAAAGGATACCGTCATAGCGGCCGGCGGATATAATCATAATACGATGGGCGAGGATATGGAGCTGGTTGTAAAGCTGCATGAATACTGCACCATGAATAATATGGATTACAGCATCAAATACGCAACCGACGCTGTTTGCTGGACGCAGGCGCCGGAAAAGCTTCGCGATCTTTGCAAACAGCGAAAGAGGTGGCATCTCGGGCTGTTCCAGAGCATGTATACCCATCGCCGCATATTCCTGAATCCCAAATTCGGTGCAGTAAGCTTTATTTCCTATTTTTATTTTCTCATTTATGAACTGCTCTCCCCTTTTATTGAAATTTTCGGCGTTTTTACAATGGTGCTTGCCTGGGCAATTGACTTGCTGAACCTGCGGTTTATGGTGGTATTCTTTTTCATATATGCCGTATTCAGCGCTATTCTTTCTCTTTCAGCCTTCTTCTCCAGAATATATACGACCAATATGACGCTTTCTGTAAGAGACAGCTTAAAGGCGATTGCACTCTGCTTTATCGAATTGACGTGTCTTCGTTTTGTTCTGGCATGGGTACGTTCCACAGCTTTTATCGGATACCGCAGGAAAAAACTGAATTGGGGACGCATTGAAAGAAAAAAGATCAATTTGAAATGAGAAGGAGACAGGTATGGATATTACACTGTCTCTTATACACATCTCCGAGCCCACGAGACC
>ERZ1026998.735-NODE-735-length-10126-cov-4.757025_pt1 | contig 10126 bp, 11 predicted proteins | sample MGYA00519288_ERZ1026998 | MGnify/ENA primary metagenome ERZ1026998 (study PRJEB26926, sample SAMN06164454) | human gut metagenome | biome: ENVO:00009003; feature: ENVO:2100002; material: ENVO:00002003 | host: Homo sapiens | place: USA | collected 2012 ...
GGCTCGGAGATGTGTATAAGAGACAGGTAGCAGAGCTTGTCGATCGCGTCCGAGGCGTTCGAGATGATCTCGCGCAGGAAGATCTCCTTGTGCGTGTAGATCGAGTTGATCATCAGATCCAACAGTCGTCGGGACTCCGCTTTGAATGCTTTCTTTGCCATATTCAACAGACCTTTCCCAAAATATTCAATATATAAGTATAGAAGATTGACCGCGAAGAATCAAGCAAATGCGGCCATTTTCGGCGAAATGCAGCGTGAAAATAGGAGGGGTATATTTACGGATCGTTTATATAATTCAATAATATACAGATATACTCGCAAAAACAACGCAAATTCGCCTGACAGGCGTGCTAAAATGCCGGGAGGCCAAACCGAGGGCAGCACGTTTCATCACCCGGCGGCATATACTGCTATTGGAGAAACGGCTATCCGGCGCCTATCCCCGACTCTGCACAATGTTCAGCGCCACACCGGCCGGGGTGATATCCACAAGTCCATAGGTTCCGCCATGCGACAGACTGCCGGGATTCAGGATGTACAGGCCGTCCTCATAATCTGTCAGCGGACTGTGTGTATGGCCGAACAGCAGGATATCCGCTCCCCGCTCTCTGGCGGCGGTCACAGCGCGGTAGAGATCAAACTTCACCTGATAAAGATGTCCATGGGTAAAGAACAGCCGCCGGCCGCCAAGCGTCTCCTCCCGCGCATACAGCAGATCCTCGCCCGCCCGAAAATCGCAGTTGCCGCGCACGCCGTAAAATGTGCGATCGGGAAACTGCGTCGCTGCATCCTCCGCTTCGCGGGCGCCGTCGCCGAGATGGATGACCACCCGGGCATCCGGCTGCTCCAGTATCGCCTGCTGCAGGCTGCGAGCGTCTCCGTGGGTGTCCGAGACTACCAGAATTCGCATCTGATCGCTCCTCTCCTCATAATCCGTCCGATGGAATCATAAGAATAGTATACACCATTATCCGAGAAAAGAGATGAACCGTATATGAATGAAAATGCGCTGACCAAGGAGCAGATGTATGCGCTGCTCCAAATCGCCAGCAAAAAGCTGGGTACCACCCCGGCGCAGATGGCAGAGTCCTTTAACAAGGGTGGACTCGATGGCCTGACGGCCAGCCTGTCGCCGGAAAACGCATCCCGTCTGCAATCGTTTATCGGTGATCGCGGACGGGCGGAACAGCTGCTGAACTCCCCGAAGGCACAGGAGGTTATCCGGCAGCTTTTGGAGAAACGCCAGGGATAACCGGCGCTGTCAGGAGGCTGCCATGGACGATCTGTCAAAGAAGCTGGAACAATTTTTGAGCGAGCCGGGCAGCATGGACAAAATCCAGTCGGCGCTGAGCGCATTCGGCCTCTCCGGCGACGGAGAGGAATCGGCGGCTGCCCCCACGGCTGCGTCGGCTATGCCGTCGTTTCCCCCGCTTGACGGCATGCCCGATATGAGCATGATCGCGAAGCTCGCGCCGTTGCTCACCGGGATGGGGAAGGACGATCAGCATACGGCGCTGCTCAAAGCGCTGCGGCCGTATCTCCATGGCGAGCGGGAGAAACGGCTGGACGATGCAATCCGAATTATGAGGCTGGTCAATATGCTGCCGCTTTTGCGGGAGAAGGGGTTGATGGAATGAGAGAGGCCTGCGAGCTGGACGCGGAGACCATCCGCCTGCAGCAGGAGGCGGAGGATCGGGTACGGCGGATGCGGGAGCGAAGTCGCCGGCTGGTGCTGGAGCATGACGACACGGCGGGAAATGGGCCGACAGTGGAAATGCCGCCGGTGCGGCGGCCCTCTCCCCCGCCCCAAAAAACACCGGCCGTCACCAATCCGGCGGTCGAAGCGACGGGTAATGGGACAAAACCGGACACAGAGATGAAAAACGAACAGATCCTGCTCCTGCTGCTTGCTGTTTTTCTTCTGAAAAACGGTGGCCGGATGGAGCTGATTCTTGCCCTTCTGTACTTAGCCATGTAGCGCTGCGTGGCAGATCACCGTCCATATCCGCTTCCCCGGCTCGGAGGGCATCCGCGGGAAGCGGAAATTTTTTTGGCCCGCCCGGTTTTCTTTTTTCGCCGGTTCGTGTATAATACGAGATATACAGGACAGCTGAACCGGTTTGGAAGGAGATTCAATATGGGCGGTATTTTTGGTGTTGCTTCGAAGGGCAACTGCATCATGGACTTGTTTTTCGGGACCGATTACCATTCCCATCTCGGCACGCGCCGGGGGGGACTGGCGGTGTATGGGGAGGACGGGTTCAACCGCGCCATCCACAACATTGAGAACTCTCCATTCCGGACCAAATTCGAACGGGATGTCGAGGAGCTGAACGGCCGGCTCGGCATCGGCTGTATCTCCGACAACGAGCCGCAGCCGCTGCTTGTGCAGTCGCATCTCGGCAGTTTTGCGATTACGACGGTTGGCCGTATCAACAACATGGACGAGCTGGTCGCCGACGCGTTCCAGAACGGACATACGCATTTTCTCGAGATGAGCGGCGGAAACATCAACCCGACCGAGCTGGTCGCCGCGCTGATCAATCGCCGTGACAGCATCGTCGAGGGGATCCGCTATGCCCAGGAGCGCATCGACGGTTCCATGACCATGCTGCTGATGACGGCGGAGGGCATCTATGCCGCCCGCGACCGCATGGGAAGGACCCCGCTGGTCATCGGGAAAAAGGAGGACGCGTATTGCGCCTCCTTCGAATGCTTTGCCTATATCAATCTCGGCTACACCGACTATCGTGAGCTCGGGCCGGGCGAGATTGCCTATATCACGCCGGAGGGGGTCGAGACGGTCAGCCCGCCGCGGCCGCAGATGAAGATCTGCTCCTTCCTCTGGATCTATTACGGCTATCCCACCTCCTCCTATGAGGGGGTCAGTGTTGAGCAGATGCGCTATCACTGCGGTGCGATGCTCGCGAGGCGGGACGACGCGGAGCCGGATATCGTCGCGGGGGTGCCGGATTCCGGTATCGCCCACGCCATTGGCTACGCCAATGAATCGGGCGTTCCCTTTGCCCGCCCGTTCATCAAATATACCCCGACCTGGCCGCGCTCCTTCATGCCGACCCAGCAGAGTCAACGCAGCCTGATCGCCCGCATGAAGTTGATCCCGGTTGATGCGCTGATACGGGACAAGCGTCTTCTGCTCATCGACGACTCGATTGTCCGCGGCACCCAGATGCGCGAGACGACCGAGTTCCTCTACCAGAGCGGCGCCAAAGAGGTGCACATCCGCCCCGCCTGCCCGCCGCTGTTGTTCGGCTGCAAATATCTCAACTTCTCGCGCTCCAACTCGGAATTGGAACTCATCACACGACGGATTATTCAGGAACGGGAGGGAGATGCGGTTTCAGCCGAGCTGCTGGCGGACTACGCCGACCCCGACAGCCGCAATTATGCGGAGATGGTCGAGGAGATCGGCCGCCGCCTGAATTTCACGACGCTGCGGTTCCATCGGCTGGATGATATGCTCACTTCTATCGGACTTGACCCCGACCGGCTCTGTACCTACTGCTGGACGGGGAAAGAATAAGCATTCGGAAAGGGGACGGCACAAATGAAGCTCGGTGTTTTGACGGTTCCGCTGCAATCGCTTCCGGCGGAGGAGGCCTTCGCCTATCTCCACAGTCTCGGCGTCGAGACTGTGGAACTCGGAACCGGTGGCTACACCAACCACAACCATTGTAATCCCGCATTGTTGCTGCACGATCCGAAAGCGCTGGACGCGCTGCGGCGTGCGCTCGACAAAAACGAACTGACGATCAGCGCCCTCTCCTGCCACGGCAACCCGATCCATCCCGATCGATCGAAGGCGGAGGCGTTCCATCAGGTGTTTCTCGACACCTGCCGTCTCGCGCAGCTGCTCGGCGTGGAGACGGTCGTCACCTTCTCCGGCTGTCCCGGCGACTGCCCGGAATCGCGGCGCCCGAACTGGGTGACCTGTGCCTGGCCGGAGGATTTCCGGGAGATTCTCGACTGGCAGTGGAACGAGGTGCTGATCCCCTACTGGCAGAAGGCGGCCGCGGCAGCCGCGTCCTTCGGGGTGAAGCGGATCGCGCTGGAGATGCACCCCGGCTTTATGGTGTATAACCCTGCGACGCTGCTGCGGCTGCGCGCCGCTGTCGGCGACAGCATCGGCGCGAATGTCGACCCGAGCCATCTGATCTGGCAGGGGATCGACCCGGTGGCGGCACTGCGTGCGCTGGTGGGTGCGGTCTACCATTTCCATGCAAAGGATACGCGGGTGGATCCGGCCAACGCGTCGACAAACGGTGTGCTCGACACCGGCAGCTATGGCGATATCGGTTCGCGCAGCTGGGTATTCCGCACCGTCGGCTATGGGACCGGCCTGTCTCAGTGGAAGGATATCCTCTCGACGCTGCAATTGATCGGCTATGACGGCTCGGTCAGCATTGAGCATGAAGACGGACTGATGTCGGGACGGGAAGGGCTCGAGAAAGCGGTTGCTTTTCTGCGCGATATCCTGATCCGGGAGAATCCTGCCGCGATGTGGTGGGCTTAAAAGAGGGAGGTATCCGGGCTATGCAGGTGACCATTTGGAACGAAAATATTCATGACCGGGAGGTGCCCGCTGTTCGCGCGGTCTATCCGCTCGGCATCCACGGTACGCTCGCGGCGTATCTGGAAACGCTGCCCGGACTGACGGTGCGGACAGCGACTCTCGACCAGCCGGATTGTGGGCTGTCGTCCGACGTGTTGGACACGACGGATGTGCTGGTCTGGTGGGGCCACTGCGCCCACGAGCGGGTGCCGGACGAGCTGGCCCGTCGGGTTGCCGACCGTGTCCTCGCGGGGATGGGGCTGGTGGTGCTGCATTCGGGCCACCATTCCAAGCCCTTTCGCCTGCTGATGGGCACCTCCTGCTCGGTGCGCTGGCGGGACGACGATTTCGAGCGCGTCTGGTGTGTGAATCCCGGGCACCCGATTGCGACCGGGATTCCGGCCTGCTTCGAGCTGCCGGCGGAGGAGATGTACGGCGAATTTTTTGACATTCCGCAGCCGGATGAGCTGGTATTTGCAGGGTGGTTCCGCGGCGGCGAGGTGTTCCGTTCCGGCTGCTGCTGGCATCGCGGCGCGGGCAAGGTGTTTTATTTCCAGCCCGGCCATGAGACCAACCCGAGCTTCCATAATCCTTACATACAGCGCATCATCGGCAATGCCGTCCGCTGGGCGGAACCCGTCTGCTGGCGCAGCACCCTCGGCTGTCTCCACGACGAGCGCACCACGGAGGCGATTTCCGCTGCGGGTGAACCGATCGCGCAATATTGAGGGGGAACCGGCAGATGCGGAGATATGTGGTGCCGCTGGGGATATGGCTGCTGTTTGAGGCGGTGGCCGTGACGCTTTGGCTGACACTGGACAACGTGTTTTATTTGCTGAATTTTTCCTATATCGGCAGTTGCCTTGCTCTTGGGATTACGCTCTATGCCAAACGGGTCAAATGGGCGCGCCATATCGTGCAGTGGGCAGTCGGGCTGTATATGCTGGTCTATTTGGGGCTGATTTCCGGCGAGAATATGCAGCTGGAAGGCTTCTGGTATTATCTGTTTCTCGGCGTATTTGAGGCGGCGGTCATCCATTACGTGGTCGCCAAGCTGCTTGGCCCCCTGCTGTTTGGAAGAGGGTTCTGCGGCTATGCCTGCTGGACGGCAATGGTCCTGGATCTGCTGCCGTATCGGACGCCGAAGCATCCGAGGAGGCGACTCGGCTTCATCCGGTATCTGATGTTTGCAGCGTCCCTGCTGTTTGTCGGCGCGCTGTTCCTCTTTCAGGTGGCGGAGATTGAGCGGATTATGTTCTGGAGCTTTCTTATCGGAAATGCACTTTACTATGCTGTCGGCATTGGATTGGCGCTGGCGCTCCGGGACAACCGTGCATTTTGTAAATACATCTGTCCGGTTGCGGTCTTTTTGAAACCGGCGAGCTATTATTCCCTGCTGCGGGTCAGGAACGACACCGATGTGTGTACATCCTGCGGAACATGTAAGCGGGTATGTCCGATGGATGTGGATATGACGGACAATTCCCGGAAACGCCGCCACGGGACGGACTGCATTCTCTGTTTGCGGTGTATCGAGGCCTGTCCCAAAAAGTCGCTGCATTTGTGATACAGATGGCAACGACCCCGACGGAATGGGGAATCTGTAATATTTCAGGAAGGTAAGGACTCCTCTGGATTGGATTGTACCAGAGGAAAGGCAGGCAGTATGGCAGAGATCAACAAGGTAGAATTATTTGAAACCACGCCCATTCCCAGAGCGGTGATGAAGCTTTGTATCCCCACCGTGCTCAGCTCGCTGGTGATGGTGCTTTACAACCTGGCGGATACATATTTTGTGGGAATGCTGAGCGACCCGGTGCAGAATGCCGCCGTCACCCTGGCGGCGCCGGTGCTGCTGGCGTTTAACGCGGTCAATAACCTGTTCGGCGTGGGCTCCTCCAGTATGATGAGCCGTGCTTTGGGCGCGAAGGATTACGAAACGGTGCGGCGCAGCAGTGCCTTTGGCTTTTATTGCGCTGCCATCTGCGGATTGCTCTTCTCCCTTTTGGTAACGGTGTTTCAGTCGCCGCTGCTGAGGCTGCTGGGTGCGGACAGCATCACCGGGGGAGCCACCGCGGATTATATATTTTGGACGGTGTCTTTGGGCGCTGCCCCTTCCATATTAAACGTGGTGATGGCCTATATGGTGCGGGCGGAAGGCGCCTCCTTTCACGCCAGCGTCGGTACGATGAGTGGCTGTGTGCTGAATATGGCCCTGGACCCCATTTTTATTATGCCGTGGGGCCTGAATATGGGAGCTGCCGGCGCCGGTTGCGCCACCTTTCTCTCCAACTGTGCGGCCTGTCTGTATTTTGCGATATTTTTACTGAGAAAACGGGGCCACACCTATGTCTGTGTGGATTTCCGGAAATTCTCCTTCGATAAGCATATCGCCGGCGGGATTTGCTCGGTGGGAGTCCCCGCCATGATCCAGAATCTGCTGAATGTGACGGGCATGACGGTGCTCAATAATTTTACCGCCGCATTCGGCGAGCAGGCAGTGGCCGCTATGGGGATCGGCCAAAAGCTGGCGATGATCCCCATGCAGGTGAGTCTGGGCCTGAGCCAGGGGGTGATGCCCCTGGTGGGCTATAATTACTCCGCCGGAAATATCCAGCGTATGAAGCGGGGCTTTTTTTACACAGCCCGGCTCTCTTTCGGGATTATTTTAATCGCTACGGTGGGGTATCTGATTTTCACCGAACCTTTGGTGCGTTCTTTTATGGGGGATCCGCAAGTGGTGGCCTACGGAAGCAGCTTCTTGCGTGGGCTTTGTATTGCCCAGCCGTTTTTGTGTATGGACTTTTTGGCGGTGGGTGTATTTCAGGCCTGCGGTTTGGGTCGTTACGCGCTGGTGTTTGCCTTTTTGCGCAAAATTCTATTGGAGATTCCCGCTTTGTTTTTGCTGAACCGGCTGTTCCCGCTTTACGGTCTGGCCTATGCCCAATTCTGTGCAGAGTTCGTGCTGGCCTGTGCTGCGATTGTGGTGCTGGGACGGCTGTTTGCCCGGCTGGTGAGGGAATGCGGGGAGACGCACTCCCTCAAGAAGCAGGTTGTAGAGGATCAAGCCCGCGGATAAAAAGCAGTAAGCAATTCCATCAGTGGAATTGCTTACTGCTTTTGGTCTGTCCAAATGGAGGCATACACGAAAGGGCAGGACTTTGGCTGCGCTATTCCGTCCGGATCTGACGGCCCTCGTGATTGACAGTGTAGTGATCGGCGTAAATCATCTCGGAGACCGGCAGAAAGGTATAGCCCTGTGCCTGTAGCTGCGAAAGGATGTCCGGCAGCGCCTCGGGTGTATGCTTCGCGGTGTTGTGGAACCGTACGATCGAGCCGGAGGACACCTGCCCCACCACCCGATCGACCATTTTCGCTGCCGGAAGATCGCGCGCATCAAGCGAATCGACGTCCCACTGAATGCAGCGCATGCCCATCCCCTCGGCCGTCTCGATCAGGGCGTTGTCAAAGTCGCCGTAGGGCGCGCGGCAAAGCGACGGCCAGATGCCGGTGACCGCCTGTATCTTTTCACCGCAGCTGCGCAGCTCGGCGAGCATTTTGTCCCGGGGGAGCGTCGGCATGTTGGGGTGGGTGTCGGAGAGGTTCATGATCTCGTGCCCCGCCTCGTGGAGTGCGCGGACAGAATCCGTGCAGCGATCGACCCAGTCACCCGTCACAAAAAAGGTGGCCTTCACGCCGTATTGTCCCAGGATGTCGATAAGCTGCTGCGTATCCGTGTCGCTCCAGACGGCGTCGAAGCTCAGGCTCACCACCTTGTCCGCCCGGTCGGTACAGTAGATCGGCAGGCGGCGGGCGGAGTCAGCCGTCGCGCCTGCATAGGCGTAGGGAATCGCCGCGGCCAGCGCTACCAGCAGAATCGCTCCGGCAAACAGGAGACCGAGCACAACCGACACCTGCCGCCGATTCCAAATACAAAACCGTTTCATGGCAACCTCTCCCTCATGGTTTTCAACGGACAGCGCGGAAGCTGTCCGTTTATTTCTATGCAGTCGGTCCCGGCGGATATGTCCCCCAAAGGCAGAGACCGGACGACAAAATGCGCTTGACTTTTCCGACAGCGCGGTGTACCATGAATAGGCAAATTGCAAACAGGTTGCAATAAGGAGGCGGGCAGTTGAAACGGATATACGGCAAGGCGGTGCTGCTGATGGCGGCCATCGTCGCGATCTCGGCGGTGGTCACACATTTTACGGCGATCGACCGTCGGGAGGACAGCCGCTTTCGGGTGGTTGCCAGCTTCTATCCGGTCTATATCGCGGCGCTGAACCTGACCGAGGGAGCGGATGTTTCGCTCTCCTGTCTTGTCCAGCCGCAGGCCGGCTGTCTGCACGATTATCAGCTCTCTCCGGATGACCTGTTCACGTTGCAGGGCGCGGATCTGCTGCTGCTGAACGGTGCGGGAGCAGAGGCGTTTCTCGGGGATGTGCTGGAGGGGATGCCGACGCTCGCGGTGACCGACAGCTCGGCCGGCATCCCGCTTTTGGAGAGCAGCAATGAGCATGAACACGGACACGAGCATGCGGACGAGACCGTCAACGAGCACATCTGGACAAGCCCCGGCCGCTATATTCGGCAGGTGGAGAACCTGCGGGATGGACTCTGCGCCGCCGACCCGGACAATGCCGGGCGCTATCGGGATAATGCGGCTGCCTATATCGGACAGATCGAGGCGGTGCAAAAGCGGTTGCTGGACGCGGCCGCCGCGCTGCCCTGGCGGGAATGTGTCACATTCCACGATTCTCTCGCCTATCTGGCGGGGGAACTGGAACTGGAGGTAGTGGCGGCGTTGTCAATGGGTGAGGAAAGCGGCCTTGCCGCCGCCGACCTGTCGGGCGCGTATGAGGCGATCCGCCGGACCGGCCATGCGCTGCTGCTGTATGATACGCAGTATGTGGAAAACGGCACATACTATCGCAATCTCGAGCAGGCGGGCGAGACGAAAACGCTGGCAATTGATGTGGCGGTCTCCGGTCCGACGGAGAAAACCGCCTGGCTGGATGCCATGAACCGGACGGCGGCATTGCTCGAGGAGACGGCCGCCTGAACAGGGGGATATTTTTGGAAAGAGAGGTGCGCCGCATGGGAGTCTGCGGGCTGCACTGCCTGAAAATGGAGCATATCGGCGTCCGGGTGGGCGGCGCGGAGCTGCTGCATGACGTCAATCTTCACGCCCACTGCGGCGAGCTGACCGCGATCATCGGCCGCAACGGCGCAGGTAAGAGCACGCTGCTCAAGGCGATTCTCGGCGAGCTGCCGCACACCGGTCGGGTTGTCTTCGGCGGTCACGGCAGCGCGCCGACAGAGCGTCGTCCCGTGATCGGCTATGTGCCGCAAAGCCTGAATCTCGACGCGGGCGCACCCGCCACGGTACGGGATCTCGCGTTGTCCTTCTCCTCCGGCTGGCCCGCCTTCCTGCCGCACAGACGACAGACGCTCGAGCGTCTGCGGGCGCATTTTGCGCGGCTGGACGCAGAGGAGCTGCTCGACCGGCGGGCGGGCCGCCTGTCGGGCGGCGAGCTGCAACGCGTCC
>ERZ1026998.743-NODE-743-length-10036-cov-5.114718_pt1 | contig 10036 bp, 11 predicted proteins | sample MGYA00519288_ERZ1026998 | MGnify/ENA primary metagenome ERZ1026998 (study PRJEB26926, sample SAMN06164454) | human gut metagenome | biome: ENVO:00009003; feature: ENVO:2100002; material: ENVO:00002003 | host: Homo sapiens | place: USA | collected 2012 ...
GGTTATACTATCATCAGATAAGTTGTGAATGGACTGCCCTTCCTCTGCGCCAACAGAGGAAATCAGGGTGGTCTTTTCTTTTGCATCAATCATCATAGGCACTGTCCTCCTTCATTCCGTCCATAATTTCTGCGATCATGTGAATGGTGTCCATCAGCTCGTCGTTTACGCTGGCTCCTGCCTCGATGCGCCGCAGCTCATTCAGAACATCGGCAAACTGGTCACGCAGAGCCTTGTACACTCTGGGATTGCCCTGTACCACAACATCATGGCGCAGGAGCCGCCGGGTGATATAATCCTGCTTGGTCAGGCCGGACAGCTTCACGAAAACCTCAAGCTGTTCGTCCTCCTCCCGCGATACCCGGAATGCCACGGTTTTGTTCCTCCAACGGTTGTGATTGTCGAGATTTTTCATTGACATAATTTTTAAGCTCCTTTCTCGGTTTTCAGTGCGTCCAGCTTATTTGCCATTTCCGTCTGACGGGTCGGAAACAGGTGGGCGTATCGGTAGGTGATGTCGATGCTTTCATGGCCTACCCGATCAGCGATTGCCAGAGCGGTAAAGCCCATGTCAATCAAAAGTGAAATGTGGGAATGTCTTAAATCGTGGATTCGGATGCGTTTTACCCCGGTTTCCTTACATCCTCTGTCCATTTCTCGATGAAGATAATTCTTACTGATGGGAAAAATACGGCTGTCAGATTCCGCTCCATAGAGCTGCTTCAAATAGTCCTGCATTTCTTCACACAGAAACTTCGGCATCTGAATGACCCGGATGCTCTTTTTTGTCTTGGGGGAGGTAATCACATCCTGCTTGTTGATACGCTGATAGGATTTATTGATACGGAGCGTTTGCTTGTCAAAATCGAAGTCTGCAGGCGTCAGCGCCAGCAGCTCTCCCTCCCGAATTCCACACCAGTAGAGCATTTCAAAGGCATAGAAGGAAATGGGCTTGTCCATCATAGCCTCGGAGAACTTGGTGTACTCCTCCCGTGTCCAGAACAACATTTCCTTCCGTTCTTCCTCGCCCATGTTCCCCGCCCGCTGCGCTGGATTGATTTGCAGCCCATAATAGCGGATAGCGTGGTTGAAGATTGCGCTGAGTTGGTTGTGGACGGTCTTGAGGTAGGTCTTGGACAGGGGTTTACCGTGGCAGTCTGTCAGACCTCGGATTTCATTCTGCCAGTCGATGATGTCCTTGGCGGAAATTTCGGAGAGCTTCCTTTTGCGAAAATAGGGGAGAATTTTCTTCTGGATAATGCTCTCCTTGGTGAGCCATGTGTTCAGCTTGAGCTTGGGTTTGATGTCCTTTTCATACAACGCCACAAAGCTCTCAAAGGTCATGTTGATGTCGGCCTGCTTCTCCATCAGGAACTCCCGTTCCCATGCCTGTGCTTCCTTCTTGGTGGCAAAGCCACGCTTGAGCTTCTGCTGCCGCTCTCCCTTCCAGTCGGTGTAGCGGAACTGCACATACCAGGTGCCGTTTTCCTTGTTCTTAAATGCTGCCATAATCAGTTGCACTTCCTTTCGTGGTTATCTCTGGTTCCGTAGAACTTCTCGTAGAAAAACTTTCGGTCAATTCTGCCAGAGATGGTAATACATCCGGTTTCCTTCAATTCTTCGTTCATCTTCTTGATGAGCTTGTAGGCGTAGGGCTTGGAAACACCAAGCTCTTCGGCTACCTCATCTACTCGCATAAAAATCTGTCCTGCCATAGGCAAAATACCTTCCTTTCCTCTTTTGTGATCGTTGACATTCCTACTGCCGTTCTCCCTTTCAGACTCTGACAGGCAACCCTTTTCGGCGCTGTGTCGGTTTCATTTCTCCTTGGCAAGCTCATATCCTCGCTTACTTCCCCGGAGAAGGTATCTGTCTGGCGGTCATTCAGTTGTGCTTTTTTGAAATACCCCTCCTCACTTTACAACGGACATCTTCTCGCTATTTTGTTGGTATCTGGATCGTAATATTTTTACGGACTAAGCATAATCGTTTAGCTCACTCATACTATACTACACCTTTTTGTTTAGGTCAAGTGGCTTGCGAAATAAAAATTAAACAAATTTGTTTCTGCTATCTTGACTGTTCTAAACAAATATGCTATACTCGCATTATCCAAATACATACGACAGGAGCGATAGCTATGGCAATCGGTGAACGCATTCACTTTTTCCGTACCCTGCGGGGTATGACACAAAAATATCTCGGCACTCAGGTGGGCTTCCCCGAAAAGTCTGCTGATGTTCGCCTTGCCCAGTATGAAACTGGGACAAGAACCCCTAAAGCGGACATGACCACGGCCTTGGCTAATATCCTTGATGTTTCTCCCTTGGCACTGTCCGTGCCGGATATTGACTCCTACATGGGACTGATGCACACCCTGTTCACCTTGGAGGACAGATACGGTCTGCAAGTCTGTGAGTGTGACGGGGAAGTGCATCTCCGAGTCAACATTCGCCACGGCAAGGATGCTGCGGAACTGACCCGTTCTCTGGTTGCATGGCGGGAACAGGCTGCCAAGCTGGAAGCAGGGGAGATCAGTAAAGAGGAATATGATCGCTGGCGTTATCATTACCCCGAATTTGATACCACCCGTAACTGGGTGAAAGTTCCCGACCAGCGGTTTATGGAATGGCTTCTCTCCGATTTGGATAAGGAATAAAACAAAAAGGTCTTACCGATTCACAAAAAATCGGTAAGACCTTTTTATATAGATAAGTTATTCAGCGCACCTGTAAGCCACCCGTTACTCTGAAATAAACTCAGTAAGTGCGGTTTTGGCAAGTGCTATCAATCTGCTATCAAATGGAGAAAAAATCCATCCGGTTTTGCCACTTTTCCGGCTGTAGAGCCGAAAAAAACGGCATCAGGATAAATTTTTCTTATTCCCACTCCGTTTTGAGTGAATTTCCACCTGTTATAGTCGGTGGAAACTACATCTTTTATGGTAGTCATTCTCATATACATCCGTCTGTTTTTGCGTGAAAAACTTTTTTATGTACCCGTCGTGTACCTCAAAATCAGGTATCTCACTCGTATCGGTATTTATAAGTACATAAGAGAATGATGCTCGTTTCTCTAATGTAATGTAAATATCATACTGCAAAAAGTCAGAAAATTCAATAATCTATGCGAAAAGATGGTGCAGATTCATTAAACTGAGTCTGCACCGTTTTTTATTTTAGGAGGTAATCATGTCAGAATATCAATTAGAATTAAAACAGATCGTGGACTACCCACGCTGTCGTATCTATCGGCAGTTTATCAATATGCTGATGAAGGATCCAAACATCCGTGTTGGTGGCAGCTCAGGACTTTACTATTTTACCGTCCTCTCCTGCTATGCAAACTTCCGTACATCATATAAAAGAATTGATGGCATCAGTTACACCATTTATCCCGGCGAATGGCTTTGCCGTGTAAACGAACTGACTGAATGGTTCCGAACCCGCTTTCAGCACCAGGCTCTTTCTATATTGAAGGACCTGCAGGACAGACACCTTATCACCTACACTCTGCTCGGTCGAGGAAAACTGGTAAAGTTCAAAATCGAAGGGTGGTGCAAATACAACCGAGTTTTAGACTATAACGCTCCTTGTCAAAAGGAAACCGGATTTTTCTTCTTGCCTGTATCCATTGCCAATGAACTTGTTGGTGCAGGCCGCTGTTCCGAAATGGACGCAGTGCTGGATCTGTGGGTGAACACTATATACAACGACACGCAGGTGCAAGGCTCTGAGATCGGTCCTGTTGTGTATATGCGTAACGGCACCGGAAATCCGCTGATTGGGTATGCAGACCTTGCCGAGCGTTGGGGCATATCCAAAGCAACCGCCGGACGCTATCTCCGCAAACTGCAGGAATTGGAATATATATCTATGGTAGCATTCCCCGGCACACACGGCTCTGCTATCTACCTCAAAAAGTATCTTTCTACTATGTTCCAGATATCCGATGTGATGATCGACAAGGACGAGGTGGCAATGGCTCTTAATATCCGTGTAACCATTGAAGAAAATGAAGAAGAAATCAGCGTGTCAGAAAACGAAGCCGGCGTGTCAAAATCGCACACGGAAATCATCCTGCAAAAAGTGGCGAAAGTCCTTGCAGCACAAGGCTTTCCGTGTTTCTCCTGCCCACGAATCCAATGTAAGTTATTACCCTTATCCGACGATTGCAGGAAAGCAGTTATTAGTACCTGTAATCTCATAGATGTAAAGGAATACCGATATTTGCTTGTAATGTCGTGTAAAAACTCAACGGAAATTTTCCAGTTTGAAATACGGCTGATCAAAGGAGGCGAGATGTAATGAAAAAGCAAACTGAGCAGATGCCCGAAGATCCGAAATTCCATGATACCTGGCTGCTTTTGAGAAAATACAGGGATGTAGTGTGGGGCTTGGAATTATCCGTGCAGCAAGTAAAACGCCGCTTTCAAATGGAGATTGGAAGCAGCATTGAGGATTTTCTTGACTCTCTCTACATTGCTGGTGTAGATTTCTCGGACAACGGAATCCAAGAACAGGCCAGAAGCATTGAGAAAAGCTATCAGATGCTTAAACTGCTGGAAACCTCGGTCAATATCATGCGTAACAAGCATAAAAAAGGAGAAATGTACTATTGGCTTCTCTACTACAGCTACCTCTCTCCCCAAGAATACCGAAGCGTGGATGAAATCATCGAGATGGTGCGACCGCACATTTCAGACATCAGCCAGCGCACTTTCTTCCGCAGACGAAAAAATGCCATTGAAGCTCTTTCCTCAATCTTATGGGGCTATACTTCTAAGGATAGCTTGAGTCTTTTGGAGCAATTTTTCCCTGATAATTGAAATTGGCAGGAAATCGGCGGTAAGCGGCAGTACATTGGCAGGGTTTTGCGATTGAAGCGCAATTCCTTATGTGATATAATGTGTATGCTCAAAACTGTATCAAGTGCCGACTGCGGCGAAACTGACACCATTTTTACGATGGTGTTTTTTATTGCTCAAAATCGGCATGCAACACACAAGCCGTCTCAATTTCCAGAGGCGGCTTAGTCTTTTATTCAAGGAGGTACACAGTGAAAAATCAACTCAAAACCACAAAGCCTAAGTCTCAGAAGGAACGCCGCCATGTTGATTGGGGGCGGCTTCTTTTTACCGGCTTCCTCTGCGTTACGATGATGGCCGGCAGCGCTGTTCAAGCTTTTGCCGCACCAACCGTATGGGAAAAGGCAACAGAAATCATGAAGGATGTGTATAACCAGGTTCTTCTCATTTCCACCATTGCCGCAGTTGTAACCGCTTCTATCGCCCTGCTGATGATGAACTTCTCAAAGTCCGGCAGAACGGTAGATGAAGCCCGCGCCTGGCTGAAAAGAATTATCATTACATGGGCGATTCTCAACGGCTTAGGCTTTATTATGGCCTATATCACACCATTCTTCTCCGACGGTAAGTGGAACGGTTAAATTAACCGGCTGTTAGAAAGGAGGCTGGTGCTGTGGGCATACTCGACGGTATTGTAGAGTGGATTGCAGAACAGGTCATGAACGGATTGAACCTTATCAACACATCGGTTTTGGGCGCACTTGGCTGTAATATGAGCACCTTTGAGAGATACTTTCCGGCGGCAGAAACAATGTATAAGATATTTGTTGCTTTGGCTATCGGTTTGATACTCCTCAATTGGGTGTGGCAGCTATTTAAGAATTACGGACTCTCTGCCGGCATTGAAGCCGAGGATCCCGTAAAACTTTCCATCCGTTCAATTCTCTTTATTCTGCTGGCTTACTTTGCAGACCAAATTGTAGACATTATATTAAATATTGGAGGAACCCCATACAACTGGATTCTCAATTCAGAATTGCCGCCGCTTGATTTTGCAAGTTTCAACTCTGTCTTTTTGACAATTTTGGGAGTATGTGCAAGCGGTACGGTAGCACTGATTGCATTGATCCTCATACTGATTCTTGCTTGGAACTATGTCAAGCTGCTGTTTGAAGCGGCTGAAAGATATGTGCTGCTTGGAGTATTGGTATTTACTGCACCCGTAGCCTTTGCAATGGGAGCATCACAGACCACTTCTAATATCTTTAAGAGCTGGTGCCGAATGTTCGGCGGACAGATTTTCCTGCTCCTTATGAACGCCTGGTGTCTAAGGCTCTTTACCAGTATGGTGGGACAATTCCTCGCAAATCCTTTGGCCTTATAAGGAGGAACGATGAAACGAAAACACAGAATTATCATTATGTTGACTGTCGTTGTGGCGATGCTCTCCCTTACGACCGTTCCTGCCTTTGCCCTGACAGAAAGCGAAGTGCAGGATCAGGTCAATGCTGTCGGCAAGGAAGCCGTAACCGGCAATATCTTTGTCTGGTTTCTGTGTGCGATTGCTTTCTTGAAGGTATCGCAGAAAATCGACAGCTTTATGTCCTCTCTCGGTATTAACGTCGGACACACCGGCGGCTCAATGCTTGCTGAGGCAATGATCGCCATGCGCGGTATCGGCGCTGCGAAGTCCTTTACGGGAGGACGCGGCGGTGGCGGAGGCGGTGGTTCTTCCGGCAGCAGCGGTGGAAACACCTTTATAAAGGGCGGGCTTTCCGGCATTGTCAGCCATAAAGTCACCAACAACGCTATTAGCAATGCCAACGGTTCAAAAAGCGGCGGACTCGGTGGTATGGCATTCAATTCGTCTTTGAGTAAAGGCGGCGGTTTTGCCAACTCGGTAATCGGAAAGATTGCTACGGGCAGCATTGCTTCTACCGGCTCAATCTCCGGTGAAAATGCTGCCGATTCTTTGCTGTCCTATATGGGATATACGGCTCTTGGCCCTAATGCAGAAGATGTTCCGTCCTTCTCTGCTGTTGAGATTGGCGGCGGACATATCTTTGCTACGGAAACCTCAGCCGAACATCCTGAAGGCATTGCAATGGGAATGTATCACGCTGACCAGTATATGCCACCCGAAGGCGAATACACAACTGTTACTGCTGCTGACGGCACCTCTTGGTATAAGCAATATGCAACGGATACTGTAGAGCGAAAGCCGTATCAGGCTGAAGACGGCTCGGTAGCATATAACGAAAGCATCGTGAAAAAACTGCCGAAGGCTCCGCCCCGAAAGGATAGGATCTGATGGCAGAAAACAGCCGCTCTGCCCTCGAACCGTTGCAGAAGGGCGCACAAGCGGCACATTTCGTTCGAGGTGCGGTAAAAACAGGCAAAGCCATTGCCGGGGCCGCTAAAGGTGCGGCTGCCGGCGGTGTCTGGGGCGCCGCTGCAGGCTTTGTTTGGGGAAACAGAAAATTCCTTGCTAAAGTCATTATAGCGGCAACCGCTGTGCTGATGATTCCGATTATTATTCTTTGTATGCTTCCTGCGGTGATATTCGGGGGCTTTGGAAGTTCTCATTCACCGGCAGATCCAAGCACACCGATTATGAACAGCAGCATTGCTGTTAACACCAATCTGACGGATATATCAACCGCTGTCAGTACCGTGTTGTCGGAGGGTATGGCAAACACTCTCCAGGCAATCGAAAATGACTATGCCGGTTGCACTGCGGATGGTAAGGAAATCATAAACCCTTACGAAAGTTCGCCAAACTATAATGCAAATCTTTTTGTCGGGCAATACTGTGCTGCCAAAGACGAAGACTATACCGCCATTTCTGTTGCGGATATGGAAAGTATGCTTCGACAGGGCATTGATAAGCTCTACTCCTATTCCAAAAAGGAAGAAGAACGCCTAATAGAGACCGTCACCGTTACCGTTACGGTGGATGCAGCTACCGGCAAAGAAATCGAAACCGAAACGGTAACAACAACCGTAGAAAACTGGATTGTCTATACTGTTTCCTACAACGGAGAAGCCTATTTTGCTGACGAGATATTTCATCTTACCGCCGGGCAAAAGGAACTTGCCAATGATTATGCCTATAATTTGAGCCTGTTCCTCGGTGACAGTATGTTCCAAGGGCTTCCCGAAGGATATACATCTGTTTCTTCTCTCGGCAATGTCCGTTTTACTGACGGACAGACTGAGGTTGTCTATTTCAATCAGTTGGATGAACGGTATGCAGGGCAGCCCTATGGTACAGACCATATCGGCGGCTATGGATGCGGACCTACCGCTATGTCTATTGTAGTGTCCTCGCTCACAACAGAAACCGTTGACCCGATAGAAATGGCAAGATGGTCGTATGAAAATGGCTACTGGTGCTCAAAAAGCGGCTCCTATCACGCACTTATCCCTGCCGCAGCCAAAGCATGGGGATTGCCGGTGGAGGGGTGCTCTGCATCAGAAGGTCAGAAACTTGTTGATGCACTGGCAGACGGTAAGCTGGTGGTGGCGATTATGCTCAAAGGGCATTTCACCAATTCCGGACACTTTATTGTTTTGCGTGGTGTTAAAGACGGGAAAATTCTCGTCGCAGATCCGGCAAGCTATGACCGCAGTGGTATGGAGTGGGATTTATCAATTATTTTGAATGAAGCCAGTACCCATGCCGGTGCGGGCGGACCTTTCTGGATCATAGGATAATTATTTTCGAGGTTAGTTCGCATGATATATTACATTATTTTCGCTGCCGGCGTTTGTTGCGGTATCGTGTTTATGTGTCTGCTGCAGATAAACCGTGAAGAATCCGCCGCAGAATACAAACTGCTGGAAAAAGAGCGAAGGAAACAAGAAGGAGGACTTGATGAGCAAGCAGAATGAACAGCATGACACCTATATCATCCCTCCGAACTTTATAGAGGGCGGTACCCTGTTCGGGGGAATGTTCAAAATCCGAAACGTTATTGAGGCCGGTATCCTCGCACTTGCTGTGGGGGTGCCGGTTTTCTCAGCTGACCTTTCACTCACCGCCCGTATCGTCATCCTTTGCCTGACCGCTTTACCGTTAGGCTTGTTTGCTTTGATGGGTGTTGCAGGCGAACCGCTTTCTTCTTATATTTTTGTTTTTTTCAAATGGCTCAGAAACCGCCGTGTTATCGGCAAGGTTGAAGCAAAAGAAAAAAAGCCGAAAAAGACAAAGAAAGAAAAGGAAATAACCGGCCCCAAAAAACCGGAAAAGACAAAACCGGAAAACGAATCTATGCTTTCGGAAATCGCCGGTGTGATACGCAAACGGTCAGCAAACAAGAAAAAGGCAGAACAGCCCGTAAAGCAGGAAAAGATTAAAAAGGAAAAAGCCGGGCGGCGCAGAAAACCTGAGTCGCCCTTCCTTAACCCTGTGGCTGAATATCTGCCAATCGAAAAAATAGAAAACGGTATCATTTACACCAAAGACCACCGTTATATCAAAATTATTGAGGTCATTCCAATCAACTTTTTGCTTCGGAGTGCCCGCGAGCAAAGAAGCATTATCTATTCCTTTGTCAGCTATCTCAAGATAAGTCCGGTAAAGATTCAATTTAAGGTGCTGACAAAACGTGCAGACCTGAACAAGCATACGGATATTGTCCGCAGAGAGATGGCGGCTGAGGAAGATCCAAACTGCCGCATGCTCCAAGAGGACTATCTGCAGCTTATCAGCCGCATAGGCTCCCGTGAAGCCACGACCCGGCGTTTCTTTATTGCCTTTGAATATGAGCAGATGGGACGGCGTGGCGCTAACGAAGAAGCCGATGCAATCGTATCCCTGCAAATTGCTGCCAGAACAGCGGCAAACTACCTGAAGCAATGCGGCAATGAAGTGCTTATGCCGGAAAACGAGGATGAATTCACAGTCGATGTACTGTATAACATTCTTTGCCGTCAGTCGAGTTCAGATATACCCCTGCCCCATAGAGTGCAGGATGTGGTATCCAAATACATTGCCGCAGGTAAAGACAGCAACGCCATACCGTGTGCTGAGTTCTTCGCACCGGAAAAGCTGGACTTTACTCATGGCAGATACATCTGTGTGGACGGGCAGTATCAATCCTATATGCTGATACCGTCCTTCGGATATAAATCCCGTGTTGCTGCCGGTTGGCTGAGTCTTCTTGTCAATGCCGGTGACGGAATTGACATCGACCTGTTTTTGAACCTGTCTCTTATACACATCTG
>ERZ1026998.747-NODE-747-length-10026-cov-4.118644_pt1 | contig 10026 bp, 3 predicted proteins | sample MGYA00519288_ERZ1026998 | MGnify/ENA primary metagenome ERZ1026998 (study PRJEB26926, sample SAMN06164454) | human gut metagenome | biome: ENVO:00009003; feature: ENVO:2100002; material: ENVO:00002003 | host: Homo sapiens | place: USA | collected 2012 ...
AGATGTAGAGAGGTCTCGTGGGCTCGGAGATGTGTATAAGAGACAGGAGCTTTGTCTGTTCACGGAAAAACGGTTTATTTCTGTGTACTGCAAAAGTCGGTTAGTCAGCTGCGGCTGGACTTCTTTCTGTTTGCAACAAGCAGGAGCACAATTGCGCCCGCGATGAGCACGAGGCCCCCGACCGTAAACATGACAGTACCCATGCCGCCGGTGAGAGGCAGGTTGAAACCTTTGTGGTTCTCAATGGTCTCGCCGACGTAACCGGCCCTGTCGGTTACTGCCTTGTCGTCATCGGCGATGCCGTCTGCACCGGGAGTCTCATCAGGAGCAATCGTGTCATCGGTGATGGTAAAGGTGATCTCACCGTTGAGCAGGACATAACCGTCAGGAGCCTTCGTCTCCTTGAGCTTGTAGGAGCCAACGTCGAGGCCGCGGATGTCGAGCTTACCGTCATCTGCTGTGACCACGTTGGTAACGGGAACAACACCTGCGGCAAGCTCCTCAGCGGATACGACGTGGTATTTGCCGTTGACCTCTTCCTTAACAAACTGCATCGGAGCAGCCGCGCCTTCCCTGGTAACGGAGAACTCAGCGCCTGCGAGCGTTATCGCATTGTCCTCCTCATCGACCTTGGCCAGGTCGAGACCGTAGGTGTAAACTCTGGTTTCGGTGGTCTTGGTGGTGTAGGAGCTGTCATCGTAGGGATTATTGGCATACTCGATGGTTGCCTCGTTGGGGTTTCCGTCAGTGCCGACTACAGCATCCTTGGTGATGGTTACATCATAAACGACCTTGATGGAGGTATACCCTGCGATCCCGGAATATGCATCCGTGAGGTCGACGGTAAAGGTTCCGGTGTGCTCTGTGTCATCGGTGAGCTCGCTATATGTGAATGTGTAGAATGTAGATTCTGCGGTGTTTTCAAGCAGAGTCTCAGTGGCAGTCTCACCCGTTCCGATTACACCGTATACCTTTACGGTCTCGTCCGTATAAAGCAGGCCCTTGGACAGCGTATCCCTGATGAGGAACTTTTTGTTTGTCGCATCTGCAGGATATACGGGAACGGTTGCGCCGATAGTAAATGTTACCGTGTCGCCAATCGCGGCTTTGGGATCACTGACAGTCTTTTCAACCTCAACAGGAGATGCTTTTATGTTGAGCTGTTGAGGAGATGCAACATACCAGCCGACCTCAGAGCCTTCGCCGACGTCGCCTGCATTCTTCCACTCAGGCGTAAGGTTTGCCATGGTCGGTCTGTAGACAAGCTTGCCGCCGTTGATCAGAACGAGGTAGCTTCCCGAGGAAAGACCGCCGAGTGTACCGGTACGAGTGGTGGAGCCCTCTTCGCCGCTTACACCGAGTGTTTCTGATACGGAGGGAAGCTTGGAAGCATCGATAGCGCCGGTCTTGATAGCCGCAGAAAGAGCGCCCGCAAATGCATTGAGTTCCTCTGTTACCGGAAGACCGTCAAGACCTGCATCGATAAGCGCGAGATACTCTTCGGACACTTCATTGGTCGCGACCATGGTTCCGCCATTGTTCTCCCATACAAGATAGTTCTTGTATGTATCGTTACTTTCCAGCCATTTTGCGACTTCGGTGTTCCACTTGTAAAGTGGCTGAGCAGGGTTTCCGGTATTGTCATCGCTCACGTCGATGAATTTGTACGCCGTTGCTGTCAAAGAGCCGGGTGTTGCACCTTCAACGTCTGTGGTGGTGACAACGATCTGACCCTGTCCGTTGATGACATCCGCAAACGGAGTCCAGACGGTTGTCTCGCCGTCAGGAGCGGCGAACACGGACAGCGTGCTGCACAGGCACAGTATGACGCTAAGTAAAACTGCGCCCACTTGTGGAAGGTTTCTTTTCATTTTTTCTCTGCTCCTTTAGAATATTTTTTGAGGTAACAATGGAAAATTTCAGGCTGTCGGGACCGGTGATGCAGTATCAGCATTTTTTCACCCCCCGCTGCTTACGGCCGTCGTTTGCACAGTACCATATAGCAATGGGGGAAGCGGTGCATATCAAACCCGCTCCAAACAGCATGAACATCATTTTCGACCGTCCTCCGGTAAAGGGGAGAGCCGTGGTCGGCATATTCGGAAGCAGGAATTGGCAGACGGTCACGCCGTCCTGCACACTGCTGTCTCCGATTATGAAGGCGGGGGGCTTGTCATTTCGCTCGCCCACATATCTGAAGCTCGTATTGTCGATCTGCATCGTACGTTCCCCGAGGATTACACAAAACTGCCACTGCGATTTCGGACGCAGATATCCGACAGGCGCCTTTGTCTCCACGAGCCGGTAGGTATCGACGGTGAGATATTCGTCAAAGAGTACCACACCGTCTTCGCCGCTCCCGGTGCTCGCAACGAGCTCCCATCGAGTCTCGTCCACCGTACCGTCCGGGGGGAGCAGCGTGCTTTCGTCCGCCGCGCCCTCGCCGACCCATCGGTATAAACTGAAGGAGGCACCGGAAAGCACACGTTCGTTGTGATAAGCATCCACCTTTGTGAACTCAAACTTGATCGAGTTGCGCACGTTGACAAAGGCTGCCCGCTGCCCTGACTCTGCCTCCGTATCCGATGATGACGAGGCTTCAATCACACCCTCGCGAACCGTACCGCCTGCACAGATATACTGTCCCGCGCTATCCGGTGTCTCGGTCACAGTGTAGTGTGTTCCGACGGGGAGTCCGAGAATGGTGAACGTCTCGTCGTGGTGCAGGAAGAAGGTTCCGCCGTTTTTTATGTAACCGGATTTGTCCTTCCCGTAGAAATAGAATTGGTCATCTGCGTTGATTGGCTTGCCATCCTTGTCGGTAAGATCAAGCCTGTATTCGAAATTGCGGCCATAGTCGTTTTTGATCAGCTCCAACGGTCCTTCAATGTGCTTGCTGACAGTGAGAGAGCCGTAATCCGTCTTGTTTATGTCGGTATCGGTAACCACGACGATATTGACAAGGCTGAACAGACCCGTAATATCCATATCGCCGAGCAGATCGTGGTTCGCGTTGTTTTGGGTGTCCCCGTAAGGCGCATTTCCTGTGAGCGCGGCCTCGTTCTGCTTCACTCTCACGGTGATAAAGCCGTGATCTGTTACAAAGTATGGATACAGCGTCTTGCCGCCATCCTCGTCATGGATGCCGTAGTCAATCAGTGCGTTTTGGCCGTAGTGGAGGTTCAGCCTCCGCACCGCGTCGGTGCCCTCCAGCTTCATTTCCTGCCAGCCGTTCAGCTCGAACTCCCCCGACGGCTGCGCCTGTGCTGTTGCAATGATGTCGCGCAGGGTGATATTGACCTCCTCGTCAGCGGCATATTTCTTCATTGTCTGCGCCAGCTTGCCGACCTCTGTCATGACCGTGATGCCGTCGGCCGTCGTACCTGCGTCCGCATAGATGGAATACACGCCGACGTGAACCGGAACGACGGTTTCGTTCAGCCTGTATCCGGCCGGAGCATTGGTTTCCTTCAGGTAATACTGCCTGCCCTCGTACTCAGCCCATATCATCTGCGAATATCCGGGCGAGACCGAGGTCCCCATCATTTTCGGAGAGGGAGTGAAGACCAGCACACCGTCTCTGCCGTCAACGTTCGCTGTTGTTCCGGTTGCGACCGCCGTGCCGGTGCAGCTTGCGTTCTCAAAGAGGGAGAATTCAACACCGTTGACGGGATGACCGGTCTGGTCGACTTTCCAAACGCGCAGCTCGCGCCGTTCATTCGGAATGTATATCAGCGAACGGAAGCTGCGGGAGAACTGATCGGTGTTCAGCGAGTAAAACCAGCGGCTGTCACCATTACCGTTGAGGATGATGTCCCGTACCTCGGCGATTGCCTCTTCCGGTTTTTTCCCCCCGCTTATGCGCGAGTTGACCGCAGCTCCGACGGCGCTGTAAAGCTCGTCGTCATTCATATTGACATACTCTATGCCGAGTGCGGCGAGTGCTTCGGGTTGAATGAGGGCGTACACCATCTTCATATCACCGTCGGCGTTGTTCAGCAGATACCGGTTCGCGCTGCCGGGCAGATCCGAGAGCGTTCCCCCGAGATTCTTTGTTTCATTGTTCCATGCCAGATACCACTTCGGAACATTCGGGTTTGTGTCGGAGCACTGCCAGAGCATCGCCGTCAGGCAGGCGGTACGCCAGTCCTTTTCGGTTCTGTTTTCTGGCATCACCGACTGCAGACCGGTTACGTTACTTCCGTAGAGAGCCTTCCATTTTCCGCTTGTATGTTCGTACAGCATCGGAATCGCCACTATAAGACCATGGCGCTGTTCATCTTCTTCGACGAGTTGATCTGTCCTGTTAATATCTCCGGTTTCCTCATCGAAGACTCCGTAGGTGATGTTGCGGTTTCCAATGATCGTTGAGATAAAGCTTGCATACGAGCCACTCTGGTACCGGTTTTTGACCGTCAGCATGGAGGTCGCGTTGTCGAATTCCAATATGATGTCAGTCGGTAGTCGGCGATAGCCCGGCGGAGCCTTGGTTTCTTTCAGAATGTAGAACTTCTGTCCCTGCTGTGCAAAGCGGTCGGAAAAATTGAAGGGCGGTCTTTCATCCTCCTCCCCGACTCCGGGTGACTCAGTGCCCTCTCTGAACTGGGCGATGCCGTCCGCGTCGGTCACAAGCGAGGTCAGGACATCTCCCGTCTCCCGATAGGTCGTGTTTCCGTCGACGTCTGTTACCTCCTCGGCGGCATAGAGGTCAAAGCCTACTCCGGGGAGCGGACTGCCGTCCTGATCCACCTTTTTGATCTGCTGGAACAGACGCGGCACCAGATTGAATCGCATGGTCAGGGATGAGTCGTAGTTTCCGCGTTCCAGATAGAAAAGCTTGATCGTGTGGTTGGTGTGGCTTGCGAAGGTATCACCGGACCACTGGACAGTATCCGCCCTGCCGGCCTTTTCGAATGCGTCCTTTAGCTTGTAGGAGGTGACCATCTGTTCGGGATCGGCTGTATCTTCGGGGATACCGATGGTTATCGCCCGCGTGTTTTGACCATATCCTTCCATGATAAAGGATCGGCCTACTCTGACATCCCCTGTAGCGAAATTGATCGTTCCGTAAATCTCACTGTGCACACCGCCAAGGTCGAGTACGAGAACGTCGTCAATGAATATCCAGACGTCGTCGTCTCCGGAAAACTCGAAGGTCATATCCGTGGACTCATTTTTGTCGTTGCTGACCCTGCCTCCTATCGGCTGACGGAAATCCGTCTGCACGGTCAGTCCGAAATAATGGTCCATACTCTTGGCGCCGCTTTCCAGACTTGACTGAAGCTTGCCGTTCGATATACCGGTGAAGACCGTTTCCCCCTTGTTAAAGGGCAGGAAATTTCCTACGCTCCTGTCAAGCGTGTTGATTGTTGCGGGAGCATCGTAAAGGATGAATTTGTTGTTGGCTTCATCGAATTCGGCAAAATTTTCACGCATACTGTAGTAATAATAGCCATTGTCATCCAGCTGGAATAGCCCCTTGACATCGGAGTAACTTTTCTTTAAATTATGTGCTTCGTTTGGATCAAACAAATAGGACAGAGATTCTGTTTCCTGACCCGGTCCGGCGCCGAACTGCTTCCCGGTAGCGGTTTCCCAGTTGTGAATAAGCGTATTGCTGAGGTTCTGAACATTCTCTTCCGGTATATCAGCAAAGAGCTTCCCATTTACAGCATCGTGATCTCCGGCAACTTTCCAGTCGGGGATAAGCTCCCATTTGTAAAATTCGCCTGTAACCATATTGGATGCCGATGATGACTGATACCGGTTTTCGTAGATATACGTTGGCTGATCTCCCTTATTCGAGGTAGTGGGGTCGAAATCCAATTTATTTTTCGCATCTCCGGCGTTAATGGAAGGAAAACCATTTGCACCGAGAACGCGATTGACGATACCTTCCGTTCCGGCAAATCTCACCCCATACGCGTTGCCGGCGCCGGAGCCTCTGTTCCAGAGGCCGGCGTGAGCAATTATTGCATTACCGAAAATGATAAAGTGATTTTCGTTGATTCCGTGATTCCAGTCGCTTGGCTCTGCAAATGCCATAGTTGCGCCGGATGGCCATTTGCCAAACAATCTGCGATCCTGATTGCGGGAGTGGTGCACACTCCCGTTTAACACATCAAATCCATCTCCCGGAGATACCCCTCCGGTCACACCATAGTTGAACAGATTTACAACCGTGTTGGGCGGATTGTCGACCACGCGGTCATCCGTCGTGTTCAAAATATGATCCGCCAGTTGACCGCGGTCCAACCATGTCGTGGAATCGCTGCCGAGATCGAGGAGTACCTCGAGCACCGGTGCGCTCTCGTCCAGAGAATATCCCCCGGCGAGCGTGGCGGTGATTTTGTGCTGTCCCTTATACAACCCCTCGGCAGGGAAATCCGACAGCTTCCACTCGATCTGGATACTCTTTTCGACGCCATCTGTCAGCTTTGCCCTGATCTCTGACGGCAGAAGCTCCGTCAGTAGCTTCGCCGTCAGCGGATTTTCCCTGCTTGCGCCGGGAAGTCCGAGGCTCCACATGCCGGTTTGCTTATCCAGTACGAGCAGCTCCTCCTCGTCCACCCACTCCCACGAGATGACGGGCATTTCCTTTGGCGTTTCAAAATAGCCGCATGTCCCGTCGTGTGTATGGGTGCACTGAAGAATGTTTGTTATGCAACCGCTTTCCTCGCTGCAGGTGTGCTCTGAGCTCGCATCCGATTCTGTTTTGCCTGTCTCGCTGTCGGTATCTGTATCGCGGATATCCGCGTCGGCATCGGTGTCGGTATTTGTATCAAGTACGCATTTTATCAGCCGGGTATAGCATTCCTCCGTATGGCTGTGTGTGCATTTTCCGTACCGCATGTCATCAGCTATGACAAACATATCACAAAAACATGTAAGCAGAAATGTACAGCAAAAAAGCATACTTATTATTCTGCGAACTTTTGTCATATTACTATAGTTGCTCCTTCTTCTCTTGGTCTGCATTGTAGTAAGGCGGGGCACAATAAAAGAAACTTTCTCCGGCCGGTCATCCGCTCGATAGGTTTACCACAGCCCCTCCGGAAACAGATGATGTCACCAGATTCGTGTTCCATACCCTTCATGATCATTCTCTATCCGTGCCATATCGCTTCCGATTCCCTCTTTCGACTGATAAAATCCTAAGCCGTCATCCCACCGTTTTGTCAAACACAGCGGGATGCAGCTTAATCGGTCACATAATGCCGATTATGTGTCATACGAAAAACACATAATGCCGATTATGTTGACGGATGATTCCAAAGGTATGGCCCGAAAGGCTGATCTGTTCGTTTACCAGTCCCAAAAGAGAAAAAGGGTATTACAAAGCAGCCGGATGAAAATGTAAATATACCCCGAATCCGTTTGCTGCACTTTTCAAAGAAAAAAACCATGTCAACTTTTCTTTTGATCCTTGTAAAAACGGGCGGGATGTGCTATTATAAGACTGGATCAGATGTATAGAGAATTTCTTTAGCCTATGTATACAACATAATCGGCATTATGTGAGCAGGATATGCCGCTGTACCTGTATCAGATCATCGAGGTGTTGCTTTCCTGTTTCAAGTGTATAAATTCTTGTGGTATTGATACTGCTGTGACCGAGTATATCGGCGAGGCGTACAATATCTTTTTTTATATGGTAAAATATCCGGGCGAACAAGTGGCGCAAGTTGTGGGGGTATACCTTTTCAGGCGACACGTTCGCTTTTTTGCACAGCCTTTTCATCTGTCTCCAAACGCTGCTGCGATCCAGTGGTTTTCCACTTTGACCGACAAACACCGAACCGGCTTTCATGCCGGTTCTTTTGATATATTGCTTCAAAATTTTTTGCAGCGGTGCGGGGATGAAAATAACCCGCGTTTTATTTTTACAGTTCACCACGGCTTTTCCGGCTCGCACCGTCTCCACAGTGATGAATTGCAGCTCGGAAATGCGGATTCCAGTGCCGCAAATCGTTTGCAGGATAAAGGATAACTGGGAATCTCCGGCAGCCTTTACCAGCCGCTGGTATTCTGTCTGTGTCAGTTCCCTTTCCTCCCGGCAGAACATCTGTCGCTGGATTTTTAAGAGTTTCACGCAGCAGTCGGTTCTTCCGAGAAACCGCAGAAAGCAGTTGAGTGCCACCAGCATGGAGTTGACACTGGCGGGCGCATATTGCTGTGTCAGGTATTCCTTGTAGGCGATGGACTCCTCTTTGCTGATTGTCCGGTCTGCCAGATAGACATAGAAGCCGCGAACATCCCGCAGATACTTTTCGATGGTGGCTGCACTCTTTTCTTCGTTTTCCAAATATTTTTTAAATTCCAGTATATGTCTCTGTTCCATAACAAAAGCCTCCCAAAAGTTATACAGATATTGTTTCCTGTTTTTATTCTATTATAACCTTTAAAGGATAACCTCTGAGGAATCCGCAGCGTAGCGCCAGGAATAACTCGATAAAAAAGAGCTCCACCTTTCAAGACTGCTTTTCCCTATTTCAATATTTCGGAGGTATTGAAAAACCCCTCTATTCGAGTGTGGCCGATGAGCCGCAATATCACCGGCGGATTAGAGCGGATAGTTCGCCGCCAGTCCCCGAAATAGAAAAAGCCCGGAAAGCCGCTGCATCAAGGCTTTCCGGGCATAGGCGCAAAATAGCCCTCCCAAAATGGAGAACCATTTTTGCTATCAAAATTTGTGCTTTGATTCGACGGAGACGGAGGGATTCGGATTTGCTTCACAATCCCCTGCTCACTTCGCAGACGCTGCCCGAGACGCGCACATCTCGACAGTTCAAACGTAGCTTCCGATAAACACAAAAGGATGCCTGTTGGCATCCTTTTGTGTTTGGCGGAGAAGGAGGGATTTGAACCCTCGAGACGCGATTAACGTCTACACGATTTCCAATCGTGCGCCCTCGGCCGGACTAGGCGACTTCTCCATATTTTCTATACAATTATCCGCGTCTGCAACAGTCTCTGTCTATCAGCCTGTCACGAACGCTTGTCTATTATACTGAATCTGTTTGAAAAAATCAAGAGGGTAACGCCAAATTTTCGCATTTTATTTTTTTATCACGGAAATGGCCGCCGACAAACACGTCGGCGGCCACCCAAGCATCGCTATTTATACCCAGCGCAGGGCCAAGTCCATGGTAAATTTCTCGTCATCGAAGCGATAGGGCTTCAGCAATTCAGGACCACAGCTGTGCGAGCCGACACCGCTCTGCGCGCAATCGAGGCACAGCACCGTATAGCCGCTCTCCTGCAACTCAAAATTATGCTGTCGGGCAGCCAGCTCCTCCTGCGTATAGTGGGAGGCGTTGAAGCAGAAGTCCGGTCCATCGACCGCCAATCCATGCGTCCCGTCCCCAATCCGCACTTCGCGGCAACCCCAATGGCTGCCGTTCTCCTGCGGCATCAGATAGTCCTCATGCAGCGCCCGTACCGTCGTCTCAAACCGTCCATACCAGCTGGCCCGACGTTTGTCGGGATAGCTCTCATACGGGCCGTAGCCGCGGTAGCACACCTGCTCCCAGTCATTGTCGAGGAACAGACGCAGTCCAAATCGCGGCAGCCACGGCATCGCGGGATTGCGCACCGCCTCGATATGACAGGTAACGGCGCCCTCTCCGTCAATCCGCCAGACCGCCTCGAGCGTAACCGATCGCTGGCGGGAGACGGCCGCAATCGACAGCGCACTGCGGATTTCCACCTGTCCATCCAGAACCGCCGTATCCGTCCGATAGACCCGCACAACCGGATGATCCAGCCGCGCGCCGTACCACTGGTGACGGACATCCCGCTCGTTGTCGGTCGGGGCGCGGAACAGGTTATAGGCCATCGGCTTTTGCAGGCGCTCTGTCCCCCCGGCCTGCATGCTGCAGAACACACCGCCGAATTTGTCGTATACATAGACAAAATCCGTGCCGCTGACTGTGACCGTCGTCTCGGTCTCGCGGAAAACGGGTGGCGCACTCTGCGACGGCTCCGCAGCACGCGGCCGGTCGAACAGCTCCAGCTGATCCACAC
>ERZ1026998.756-NODE-756-length-9920-cov-4.578307_pt1 | contig 9920 bp, 5 predicted proteins | sample MGYA00519288_ERZ1026998 | MGnify/ENA primary metagenome ERZ1026998 (study PRJEB26926, sample SAMN06164454) | human gut metagenome | biome: ENVO:00009003; feature: ENVO:2100002; material: ENVO:00002003 | host: Homo sapiens | place: USA | collected 2012 ...
TCAGATGTGTATAAGAGACAGGCCGGGTGCCGAGCAGCAGCCCGCCCAGCAGACAGACCGCGACAGACAGCGCCAGCAATCGCCATTGTTTCATATTCGACCATCCTCTCTCCTGTTCCGTTTATCTTGCCGGGGCGCGTCCGCGTCCCATTCAGCACAGAATCCGTTCGGCTCCTTCGGTGTAGCCGGAGTCGTTATAGCTGTCCACCGTGAACCAGTAGTCCACGCCGATGTTCAAATTGTGGATCGCGGCGGTGCTGCCGCCGATCACCTGCTGATGAATATACAGCGCATCCTCTCGACTGCCGTAGCGGACGATATAGCCCTCGGCGCCGGGAACGGCGTCCCACGAAACGACAGCGGAACGTCCGTCATCCGCCGGGCGGCTGACCGTCAGGCCGAGCGGGGCTGCCGGGGCCTCGCCGCCGCCGTTTCCGAACAACCGCAGGCCGCTGACCGCGAATTTGCCGCCCGCCGGAACCGGGCCGCGATTGGTGATCCGCACAAAGCGGAGCGACAGCGGCTCGAGAAGCTCATAGTAGTCGTGGGAGGTATCCAGCGCGGTATAGGGCGCGGCTTCACAGCCGGTATGATCCACCAGCAGCTCCCAGGTCTCACCGTCCGATGAGTATTCGACGGTGTAGCGATAACAGAAGCCGTCGCGGCGGTCGGAGACGTTGTCGACGTCCTGATCCGCAAAATTGACCTGTAACGCACGGACAGCGCAGGTCTTACCGAGGTCGAGTCGCAGCCATTCGCCGGACTCGCCGCTCTGCGCGCTCCACCAGCTGCGCATGCTCTCCTCCGTCGCCCGATTCGCCGCGTGTGCCGCATCCAGCTCAGAGGAGGCGGTTGCCGCCGCGCCGCCGGAGACGAGGTGCCAGTCGGGACCGGGGCGGTCGAAGCTGCCCTTCCCGGAGGCGGGGGTATAGGCGGGATAGTCCGCCCGGACGAGGTTCGCGACCAGCTGCCCATGATGGTCGAAGGCCGCCGGACACATCACCAGCCGCCGTTCGAACGAATGGTTGACGCTGATCGAGACGGTGTCGAATTTCCAGAAACGGCCGTCCGCCGCCTCGAGCAGCGAGCCATGGCCCGCGCCGGTCAGGAAGCCGCCGGATTTGAAGGTGACCGGGCTGTTGTCGCAGTAGGTGAAGGGGCCGACAGGGCTGTCGGAGACATAGCAGCCGTCGGCATAGGTCGTAAACTGGGTACCGGGCGCGGCATACTGGAGATAGTAGCGGCCGTCGTGCTTGGTCATCCAGGCGCCCTCGAGCCAGCATTCGCCGGCATAGTCGGTGTTGTCGTCTCCTCGCACCTCGAACCCATGGGCCGCCGTCTCTGCCCGCAGGCAGTCGAAGGGACCGGCGATCACCGCCATATCCTGTGCCGGGTCGAGCTCCACCACCCGGATTGGGTCGACCGGGCTACAGCCATAATAGCAGTAGACCCGCCCGTCATCATCCACCAGAAATGCGGGATCGCCCCAATCCCCGACCGGACGCGACACAAATTCCCAGCGCCCACTCTTCGGGTCGCCGCTCTTATAGATCGAGCCGCTGCCGGAATGGGTGATATAAATCGCGTCACCAATAACGCAGACACCCGGCGCAAATCGGCCGATATCCGGCATTGCCTCCGGAGAGACATAGACAAAATGCCAGTCGGTCAGATCCGGCGACCACCAGTAGCCGGAGCCGTGGGAGGCAAAGAGATAGTAGTCGCCCCGAAACGCAATGGCCGCCGGGTCAGCGGACTCTCTCGAATAGTAGCCGTCCTGATACTGATAGGCGATGTTGATCGGATTGCAGCAGGTTTCGGGGTTGGGATTGAGCTTTGGATTTTGCATATCGCGTTCTCCTCTCCAAAGGCAGCTTTTCATAACATTGATTAACAATTTGGCGATGTGCACGTGCACATTATCAATAGCACTATTCTAAAGGAATTTCAAAAAATTGTCAAGGGGGTTTTCAAAATTTGTATGATCCGCCCTATCCCATTGAATAGCATGTCTTATTCGAAAAATGGCATTCCGTACGATACACATCCAGTCAAAGCCACCTTACGCTTTCCGATAAGGCGGGAAGCTGTATTCTCTTTCGAGCCAATACTGTGCCGATCCTGCCCAGCTTCGGTACGAAAAAGCGGGGGATCAGCCAAAGGCCGATCCCCCGCTTTTTACAGTCATGAAATTGTTTGGTCAGGGCATCTGCGCGAGCGTCGGATACAGCCCCTTCAGCGCCGGATACAGCGAGGTATACACCTGATAGCAGGGGGCATAGGCTGCGACATTCTCCGGAACCGGCTGCTGGGAGCCACCCTTCCGGATGATCGCGTCACAGGCCTCCGGCACGCTGCTGTAGAGTCCCGCGCCGACGCCCGCAAGGATCGCGACGCCGAGGGCCGGGCCCTCCTTCGAGGCAATCGTCGAGATCTCGCAGTTGTAGATGTCGGCGAGCATCTGCCGCCAGAGCTTGCTGGAACCACCGCCGCCGCAGGCCGCCATGTCGTCCACCCGCAGCCCCATCTCGGCAAACACCGACAGGCAGTCCTTCAGCGAATAGGAGACGCCCTCCATCACAGCGCGCAGCAGGTCACGCTTCTCGTGCATGGCGGAGAGACCGAAGAACACGCCGCGTGCGTTGGGATCGAGGTGCGGTGTGCGCTCACCCATCAGATAGGGCAGATAGAGCAGTCGGTTGGAGCCGATCGGGGATTTCGCGGCCTCCTGATCCATCAGGTAGTAGGGGTCGACCCCCATGCCCGCCGCCGTCCGCATCTCGGCGTCACAGAACTGATCGCGGAACCATTTCAGCGAGAGGCCCGCGCCCTGGGTTACGCCCATCACGTGCCAGGCGCCCGGGACAGCGCAGCAGAAGGTGTGCACCCGTCCGGCCGGGTCGATCGCGACCTGATCGGAATGAGCAAAGACCACGCCGCTCGTGCCGATCGTCGTGAAAGCACGGCCGTTCACCACCACGCCGGTACCGACCGCGGCAGCTGCGTTGTCGCCCGCGCCGCCGACAACCGGCGTTCCTGCGGCAAGTCCGGTCTCCTTCGCCGTCGCGGACGTGACGCGGCCGGTAATCTCGGGAGATTCATAAACCCTGCCGAGCAATGCCTTGTCGATGCCGAGCTTTTCAAGTACCTCATCCGACCAGCAGCGGCCGGGGATATCGAGCAGCTGCATGCCGCTGGCGTCCGAGACTTCGGTCGCGTATTCTCCGGTCAGCATAAACCGGATATAGTCCTTCGGAAGCAGGATATGGCGGCATTTCTCATAGATTTCCGGCTCGTGGTTGCGAACCCAGAGGATCTTGGAGGCGGTAAAACCCGTGAGCGCCGGGTTGGCGGTGATCTCTACCAGCCGCGCTTTCCCGACCTTCGCCTCGATCTCCTCGCATTCCGCGGCGGTGCGCTGGTCGCACCAGATGATCGAACGGCGCAGCACCCGGTTGTCACCGTCCAACATCACAAGACCATGCATCTGACCGGACAGGCCGATCGAGGCGACCTCCTCCGGCTTGCAGCCGCTTTTGGCGAGCACGGCGCGGATTCCCTCGACGGTGGCGTTCCACCAGTCGAGCGGCTCCTGCTCCGCCCAGCCGTTCTGCGGCTGGTAGAGCGGATATTCCGCGGTGTGGCTGGCGAGCGGGGTGCCCGCGGTGTCGAAGAGGACTGTTTTGGTGCCGGAGGTGCCGATATCAATACCGAGTAAATAGGCCATGGGACATGACTCCTTTTCATTTGGTTTGTCGGGGTAAATGCAAAGCAGGGCGGGAGCGGCGCTCCCGCCCTGCGGCGCGGTTGGTTATGTAGGGCAAAATCAGCCGAACATCACGGAGTTGACGATGTTCTCGAGATACTCCTGACGGCCGCTCTTGTTGGTCGTCACATCGCCCATCGCGAGCGCATACTTCTCGAGCTGCTCCATCGTGGCCTTGCCGGCGACGATATCGGCGCCGATACCGGTCTTGTAGCTCGCATAGCGATCGGCGACGAAAGCGTCCAGACGGCCATCCTTGACCAGACGGTCGGCGATCCGCAGGCCGAGCGCAAAGGCGTCCATACCGGCGATATAGGCGTGGAAGATGTCCTCCTGCTCGAAGGAAGCGCGGCGGGTCTTGGAGTCGAAGTTCAGGCCGCCCTTCGTGAAGCCGCCGGCGCGCAGCACTTCCAGCATGCACATCGCGGTGTCATAGACATTGGTCGGGAACTGGTCGGTATCCCAGCCGAGCAGCAGGTCGCCCTGGTTCGCGTCGATCGAGCCGAACGCGTCATTGATACGGGCAACGGTCAGCTCGTGCTGGAAGGTGTGGCAGGCGAGGGTCGCGTGGTTCGCCTCGATGTTCATCTTGAAGTCCTTGTCGAGACCGTATTTGCGCAGGAACGCGAGCACCGTCGAGGTATCGAAGTCATACTGATGCTTGGTCGGCTCCTTCGGCTTCGGCTCGATATAGAAATCGCCCTTGAAGCCGATCGAACGGGCATAGTCGACGGTCAGACGCATCAGACGCGCCATATTGTCGAGCTCGAGGCCCATGTCGGTGTTCAACAGGGTCTCATAGCCCTCACGACCACCCCAGAACACATAGCCTTCGCCGCCGAGCTTCGTCGTGATCTCGACCGCCTTCTTGATCTGCGCAGCCGCGAACGCGAAGACATCCGCGTTGCAGGAGGTGCCGGCGCCGTGCATATAGCGCGGGTTGCCGAAGCAGTTCGCCGTGCCCCAGAGCAGCTTCTTGCCGGTCTGCTTCATCAGGTCGGCGAGCAGATCGCTGATCTCGTCCAGACGGGCGTTGCTCTCAGCAAGGGACTCCCCTTCCGGCGCGATGTCGCGGTCATGGAAGCAGTAAAAATCCATGTCCAGCTTATCCATCAGTTCAAACGTCGCATAGGCCTTGTTGCGGGCAATGTCCATCGGGCTGCCGCCGCCATAGGTCTTCGGGGTGGTGCCGACGCCAAACATGTCAGTACCATCGGCGCACATGGTGTGCCAGTAGGACAGCGCAAAGCGAAGCTGCTCGCGCATCGTCTTGCCGGCGATAACCTCCTCCGGGTTGTAGTAACGGAACGCGAGCGGATTGTCGCTCTTCGCACCCTCATACTTTACCTTGGAGATACCTTTGTAAAATTCTTGCATTGCAATTGCCTCCCTTTCAGTATAAAGACACAGGGGGAATCCCCATGCCAGATCTATAAATTATACTTTATTTTGATCTCGTTTTGGGTGTACTGCCGGGGATCGGCAGGTGTCTGGTGGAACAGCAGGTGGTTAAGCAGCAGCTTAACCCCGCTGTAGCCCTGCAAATAGGGCTGCTGGCAAATGGTGGCCGCGATAATGTCCCGATGGATATAGTCGCGGATGGTGTCATTGACATCGCAGGTGATGATGGTTGGATTGGTGAAGCCGCCGGACTGCAAAACCGCCTGCGCACCGCCAATCACACCACCGGCCGCGAAGTAAAGCGCGTTGATCTGCGGATAGCGCGCCAGCGTCTCGGCCACAACACGGAAGGAAAGCTCGTCATCGTCGTCGTTTTCAACCACATCGATGATCTCGGCCCCAGGATAGTCCGATTTCATGACGCGGGAAAATCCATAGACCCGCTGATTATGGCCCAACACCTTGAGCGAACCGGTGACCACCAGCACACGGGCGGAGGCGCCCATCAGCATACCGAGCATACGGGCGGCCGTCTGGCCGGAACGAAGATAGTCACAGCCGACATAGGCGAGCCGATGGCAGTCGTCGATATCCGAGTTGATCACCACGACCGGAATGCCCTTCGCATGAAAGCTGTCCAGCCGTCGGGCGACCTCGGGATGATTGATCGGAGTCAGCACCAGTCCCGAAAGTTCCTCCTCAAGCAGCTCGTCGAGCACTTCAATCTGCTCCTGCAGATTATAACCCTTGATCTGCCGCATTTTCAGCTCGATGGAAAAATCGGAAAAATCCTTGACAGCTTCGCGAATGCCGCGGATAACCTCGTCAAAGAAGAGGTTGCCGACCGAATTCATCAGCACACCGATGGTCAGCGTCTCGCGCATGACCAGCGCTTTTCCAGCCCGCATGGGGCGGTAGCCGTATTCCGCCGCGATATCCAGGATTCGCTGCCGGACATCCGGGCGGACACCGCCGCGGTTGTTGAGCGCACGGTCAACCGTTCCACGTGATACGCCGGCCAGCTCCGCGAGCTGTTTGGATGTGATGCGCAAGCCGTCCTCTCCTTTCCAAAAAAGAAAACTCTGCGGGAGAAAATCAAGCGGACAAATGCCCTCTCATCCCCCTGCGTGCACGAGCACCTGCTTTTCAATATACCAAGCTGAAATGAAATTGTCAATGGCTTCATGCAAAAAAGCACGTGAAAACGTGCTTTTTGTGCGAAATACAATATTGAGAATTGACCGTTCCCTTTCTTTTCGCCTATTCCGCCTCAGACGGGGTGCACATCCCATCCCGTCTGACCGGCAAGCCGGCCAGACGGGTGGTTTGTGCGGGAATAAGGAAAAGGGGAAAACAATAAATAGAAGTAAGCAAAAGAAAGGAAATATGCCTTTGGTACAAACCAGATTCGCTGTGATTCCACGCTGGTCGGATCCGATTTCGTCTATCAGGAGAAACTCGTGATCTTCTCCACCGCATACTGCAGGATCAGACGGGCATCTGTTGTGTTGACAACATCGTCGCGATTGACGTCGCCGAGCGCAATCTGGCTCTCGGTCAGCGTAATCTTCTCAACCGCATATTGCAGCGCCAGACGCGCATCCGTCGTGTTGATCACACCATCGCCGTTGATATCGCCGAGCACCGCGCCGGAAGCTTCCGCCAGCAGCGCCTTCACCGCCTGCTGCACACCCGCCATTGCGGTTTCGATTTCCTTCGCCGAAGCATCGGTCTTCGCGATCACCGCACGAGCAGCCTCAATCGCCTTTTTGGCCGCGTCGAGCGCTTCTTCCTCATACTGCGCGGTGAACTCGCCTGCGATCAGCTGCTCCGCCGTTTCGGTCACGGCCGTCAGCAGCGCGTTGTCCTGCTCGGAAACCTGAATGAACACATCGTCGATCAGGCAATCGAACTCGGCATCCGCCGAGACCGGATGGTCATAGGCGACAACAATGCCGGTGATGGTCTTGCCGACCAGGGAATCGTCCAGCATATAGACAAACCGGTTCCATTCGCCGACCTTGCCCTTGGCGCCGCGGATACCACCCTGCACTTCACTGAGCAGCGTGCCGTCCTCAAAGAGGAGATCCATGAACACATAGCGGCCCTCTTCGTTTTTCGGATAGGTGCTGAACTCAAAGGACAGCCCCTTCGGAACCACGATCTTCGCCTCGTTGATCTGGCAATAGCGATTGACGTTGACGTTGCCCGCGTAGGCCTCGCCCGCAAACTCATAGCACCAGGTGCCGGTTTTGACATATTCCTGCTCGTTGTCCTCGATGGCCTCCGCAATGTCGAGCATCACCCAGTCGCTGCCGTCCCGCTCCTCGAGATAGAGATCACGGGGGCTGAGCGCCGAGGGATCGATCGGCGTCGTGACCGCGTCGACAACCACTTTGTCCTCATTGCGAACCTCGCTCCAGCGAGATTCAAAGCTGTTGCGGAAATAGATCGGGCCCTCGGAATGCGGAACCGGAATCTCAGTCGTGGGTTCGATCTCGCCGCGCATCATCCTGGCAATGGCGCCCGCGAGCCGCAGATAGTAATCGGAGGAGAGCCAGACGCCGTCCGCGGCGTTGGTCTGGAAATACTGCATACCGGTCGGGATATCGAAATAGTCCTGGGCGTTCTTCATGATCGCCGTGCCCTCGTCATATTCGTCGAACATCGCGAAATAGACGCAGGAGGCGCCATAAACCTCTTTCAGCAGGTACGCCTGGTTCCACATAAAGCGTCCGGCCAGGCGGGGATTGTCGTTCGGATAACCCCAGTTGAAGTTGGACCAGGCAGAACCCGCGAGAACAACCGGCTGATAATCGATGCCGTACTTCTCGCAATACTCCATATGCTTGGTCACCTTATCCCGCATCCAGTTCGCCACATTGGTGTTGCTGTAGCGGCCAACCGTCCAGGGGGAGATCATATCAAGCGACTGATAGACGTCGGCAAACTCGTCGTCCTCCTCGGTCCACTCGTTGTTCGGCACGCCGCCGATGACATAGTAGCCGCGCTCCTTCAGCCACTTGATGAAGGCCAGCGCCGCATCATGGGTCGCATAGGAATCGCTGTTCTCATCGAGGCCCCACAGGCAGACAACCGGCTTGCCGTCCATCTGCGCATAGACGGGGGACTCGATCAGTCCGCGGCCCTCAATGTTGTTGACGAAGTCGCCCTGCAGCCGATCAACGGCATACATGTCGGCACCCTTTGCGCCGTTGAGGTCATACATGATATAGAACAGGCGGTCGTACTTCTCCGCCGCGTCCTTTGCCATATCAAGGTTAACACGGCCGTTCTCCTTGCCGATGTTGGTCTCGCCGTAGAAACGCTGGATGGCGAAGCCGTCGATACCGTATTCCTTCATCCAGGAAACGTGCACATCGACCGTCTCATCCTTTTTCGAACTGAAGAGCTTCGCCTTCCGGCCGTCGCCGAGATCTGCGAAGCCGGTCTGCTCCAGCACACTGTCGGGATACTCCGAGATATCCGGCCACATTTCCACCGTGATACGGCCCGCCTCCGGACGGGTGTTGCCGTTCCAGTGAACCCAGCCGGTCTGGCCGCTGCTCGCTGTGAACCACATCTGGTAGCCGGCAACACTTTTGCCCTCGAAATTGTTGCGCGCGGTCATCGCCGGGAACTCCGGCGGATCAATATCATTGACCGGCTTCATGACCGAGACCTTCACCTTCTGGATATAAATCGGGAAGTTGAGCCAGCCGCCCTGGCCATCCGAGCCAAGGCCGATACAGCCGATGCGGATATCGCCGCCGAGCTTGGTCTGGCCGTTTACACTGCCGACCGTGACGTCGCCGCCGGACTGCTGGGCATAGCTCAGCTTGGCGTCAATGGTATAAAAATTCGCGGTCACGAACTCGCCGCTGTCAGTCAGCCGGATACGTCCCGCCTTCTGATAGGGGCTTCCCTCTGCGTTATACTCCATCTCGAAGCTCTGCTGGGATTCCGAGACCATCTCGTTCTTCTCGAACACGTCGAGATAGGTGACCTCGATGGTGAGCGCGCGCTCGTCGCTGCCGATCACATTGTGATCCAGCGACAGGATAATAAAGTCAAGGTTTTTGCCGACCTGGCCGTACCCGTCCAGCGTGACCAGACCCTCGGTGCCGTCAAACTTGCCGAACTGGGCGACCATATTTTTCGCCTCGCCGGTCGAGAAATCGACCCAGGCGACCTTCTCCTCCTCGTCCTCCTCCGCAGCCGAGGAAACCAGCCCCAGCCCGGGAAGCATTGCCAGCAACATCGTCAGAATCAGCACCCAGACGACCGCCCTGCGGGACATGCGCTCTGTCTTGCCGTACATTTTAAGCCCCTCCTGTCAATTTGGTCCTTATTCCGAGTTGATTAGCACTCAATACTGTGCACGTGCACACAACTGATAAAATCATTTTACAGGAATTTCAAAAAAATGTCAAGAGGGTTTCGGAAAAATTGTTTGAAATCACAAAATTCTTCGCCATATCTCGTCAAATCGCGTGATTGGCTCGCAAAAAGGCGTTCCGAAAGGCGCTCGGTCAGAAAAATGCGCGGACTGCTTTGCAGTCCGCGCATGGGACATCACATATTCTCGACCGGCTCGATGCCCAGCACCTCGAGATGCAGCAGCAGCAGACGGCGGGTCAGGCGGATTAGCGCGATCCAGGAGCGGCGGCGCGCCGCATCCGGCTCGTCGACCACCCGGCTGTCTGTCTCTTATACACATCTCCGAGCCCACGAGACCTCTCTACATCTCGTA